>JAEEGJ010002499.1_pt1 | contig 92930 bp, 68 predicted proteins | sample 8958761 | NCBI WGS metagenome assembly JAEEGJ01 (sample SAMN16246546, study PRJNA631951) | gut metagenome | biome: gut microbiome; feature: rumen; material: RS-attached | host: Bos | place: Iran: Karaj | collected 2018-10
GGCCGCTCCGATAGAAGTGAGGTTGACATCGTGACCACAGAGAAAGGTGAACTTGCGGCTGGCGTGGGCGAGTTCCTCACGGATGAGACTCACGAGCGGATAGGCCAGGTTGACGGCAGCACTGTGCGTGGCGTAGAGCAGACCGTCATGCACCTCCTTGACACGACAGATGGCACGCCACTGTTCCTCGGTCAGCTCATGACCGAAAGCAGCCATATCCTCACTCTCATAGCACTGCAGCACGAGGGCATCCGACACGCTGTAGGCCAGCTTGAAGCCACCCGACAGCTTCGGTTCGTCGTCCTTCTCCAGTTTGTACTGTGTGTCGTCGAAACGGAAATGTGTCGTGTCGTTGGCGGCAGCTGGCGAATGGGCCATGTCGATGACCTCCTCCATCAGCGTCAGCGTGGGTTGCACACTCTGCATCCAGGCCTCCGGACCGCCATGCAAGGTAGCCATTTCTGCCAGAATCTGCTGGCGGTACTCATCGTTCATCTTCGTGAACTGAGCCTTGAACACAGGGTCCATCTTGTCCTCGTCGTACTTATGCTGAATTTCCACGTTGGCAAAGGGCAGGAAACCGGCAGAGAAGTATTTCGCCGTGGTGAACGTGCGCTGGCGAGAGTTGGCATAGAACAGCACCTCGTCGTCCTGTGGACGGTAATTGTCGGGTAATAGTCCTGCGCTGACTACCCATTTACGGAAGAACTGTCCCATCTCCGTCTCGAGCACACCGCCACGCTGCGACAACTGGCTACTGGGCGATGTCCATTTAAACCATTCATAAGGTGTCACCCGCATATAGGCAGCACCGCCGGATGTCAGCGGAGAGCGGATATTGTGGCGGCTCATCACCACCACCTCTTTCAGTTCATACTTTGCATTAAAATCATCGGAGCGTTCCGTCTGAGCCTGCAGGCTCATGGCAGCCATCATGGCTGCTACCAACATCAAACACTTGTTCATATTTTTAATCTTAGTGAGCAGTGGCATTATTAATTATGCTGCAAAGGTACGAAAAATTATGGGATTATAAGCCAGTCGAGATAAAAATGTTCACAAATTGCCCCGAAAAGCATGAAATGAATCTGCAAGAGGTGTACGAACTGCCCACAGAGGTTGAGGGAGGCGAAGTACCCCCACTCTAACCTCCGTGCATCTACCGTGCAACTATCGGCACACCTTCGAGCAACATGCGTAGAACATACGTGTAACCTCCGTGCAACCTCCAATCTTCTTCAGGTTAACCGCCTCCTGCAAACCTTAACTCTGTAGGCACTCTTCATTCCTTAAAAATACGAAAAAAGTTGGTATATTATACCTCTTTTTAATAATTTTTCCGATTTTATGACGCGAATATCAAAGTTTTTTTGTATATTTGCCGCAGTTATGGCTAAACTACCGAGGTTAATCACCAGGACCTTGTCTTTCAGACTGAGTCTGACAGTCATCGCGGCGCTGGCAACACTCCTGTTGGTGGCTTTGCTGATCATCTTTGTTTTTTCGCGTAAGGCCGTCAAGGAAGAAGCCCTGATGGATGCCAGCCAGACCCTGGAGGCCACGATGCAGCGCATCGACAATATCCTGTTGAAAGTAGAACAGTCGTCGGGCAATGTCTATTGGAAGATGCTGCCCAATATCCACAAGCCGGAGAAGCTGGAACTCTATACCCGCAAGCTCGTGGAAGCAACGCCCTACATCACCGACTGCACCATCACCTGGGATGCCGACAGCACTGCTGCCGACTCCATCTTCACGGGATGGATCAACCCTGAGGAGGAAAACGTCAATGCCATCACCACCTTCCGTCTGCCCGTATTCGACGGCCGGAGGAAAGTAGGCGTGATGGATGTCGACGTGTCGCTGGCACTCATCTCGAAGCTCGTGCTCGAAGCGAAGCCGTCGCCCAACTCCTTCTGTACACTGTTGAAGAACGACGGTACGGTCATCGTCCATCCCGACAGTGTTGCGCTGAACAAAAACATCCTTGAGTTCGTCAAAAACGGTCACCCCTCGATGGCAGAAGCGGCACAGGCTATGCTGGACGGAGGAACGGGCTATAAGTATTTCGATCTGGACGGCGAGGACTACTACGTGTTCTATAAGCCCTTTGAGCGCGCAGAGGTCATGGGACGTGCCATGTCGAAGCTCGGATGGAGTGCAGGCATCATCTATCCGGAGGATGACATCTTCGGCGACTACAACCGTCTGCTCTATACCGTACTCATCATCGCCGTCATCGGACTGGTGCTGCTGCTTCTGTCCTGCCGTTTCTACATCCGTCACCAACTGTTGCCGCTGAGGAAACTGGAGAAGTCGGCACAACACATCGCCGAGGGAGATTACGACGAACCCATCCGATACAGCAGAAGACGCGACGAGGTGGGACGTCTGCAGAACCACTTCCGTGAGATGCAACAGTCACTCGCCACCCGTATGGGAGAGATGAAACAACTGTCGGAGACCCTCAAGGAACGAGGCGAGGAGCTGCAGGCCACCTATGAACAAGCCCAGGCAGCAGAACGTATGAAGACGAACTTCCTCTATAACATGTCAGACCAGATGATGGAGCCCGTGGACGGTATCCGCAAGCGTGTGCTGACCATCAGCGATCCCAGCAAGCAACTGACGGAGGAGGAAACCGACCTGCTGGTAGATGGCATACAACAACGGGGTGATAAGGTGACGGCGCTGCTGAACCAACTCATCGCCGAGTCGGAGAAGATTATGGACAATGGATGATAGATAATGGATAATTGATAATGGACAATGGATAATTTAATACGACATATCCGCCAATCGCTATCCTGGAAGCTCAGTCTGGGCATCCTGCTCATGGCCATTCCCATCTTCGTCCTGTCCATAGGTTTCCTCTTCATCCATTCCAGGGACAAGGTAAAGAAGAAAGCGACGGAGCATGCCGCCAGTGTGGTGAACACCACGATGCAGCACATCACACGCTATATGGACATCGTGGAGACGGCTACCGACGTCAACGACTGGGAGGTAACTGCCAATCTGGACCCAGACACCATCCTCGCCATCTCGCGCGGCATCGTCGTGCTCAACGGCCATATCGACGGCTGTTCTATCAGCACCGAGCCGAACATCTTCCCGAAATACGGCAGAAACTTCTCCGCCTATACCGTCCGTGAGGCAGACACCATCACCACCGTCATCGAGGAACCCTACGAGTATTTCGAGAAGGTATGGTATAAGACACCACATCTGCAGGGCAAGCCTTGCTGGGTGGTCTATTACGACGAGAGCGACTCCCTGGCCCTTACCCTCGACGGCATGATCGCCTCGTACAGCAAGCCGCTGTATAACGAGAAGAAGCACTTCGTGGGCGTCATCTCCACCGACCTCTCGCTGATACGGCTCTCAAAGGTCATCACCTCAGAGACGCCCTACGAGGGCTCGTACTTCATGATGACAGGCAGCGAGGGGCGCTATTTCCTGCATCCCGACTCGACACAGCTCTTCACGAAGACCATCTACAGCGACGCCAACCCCCGAGAGAATGCCGACATCTTCGCTTTAGGGCATGAGATGACCACCGGCAAGACAGGTAGCATGAGCGTCAGGATCAACGGCGAGCAGTGTCTCGTCAGCTATCAGGCTGTGCCTGGCACTGACTGGAGCCTCGCACTCGTATGTCCGGAGCGGAGCATCCTGAGGAACTACAACCGCCTGAACTACATCATCGCACCGCTTTTCTTCGTCGGCCTCATCCTGGTGTTGCTGTTCAGCAGTATCACCGTCGCCCATGCCATCCATCCCCTCAACAAACTGACGGGTAACCTGCAGCGCATTGCCAAAGGACACTATGACGAGCAGATACCACGCAGTCCCCGACACGATGTCGTCTCACGTCTGCAGAACAGTTTCGCGACGATGCAGGAGTCACTCAACGAGCATGTGAACGAGATTCAGCAAATGAACGAAGAGGCCTCACGCCGTAACGAGGAACTGGTGCGTACCAGTGAACTGGCAAAGGCCTCCAATCAGCAGAAGACACTGTTCATACAGAACGTGTCGCACCAGATCCGCACGCCCCTGAACATCATCATGGGCTTCGCGCAGGTGCTGAAAGAGAGCAAGGGTCTCATGCCGGAAGAGGAGAGCAGAGGCATCACCGACATGATGCGACACAATGCCGTGTTCCTCAACCGCATGGTGCTGATGCTCGCCGACTGTTCCGCCAGGGGTGTCACCCAGGAACTCTATGCGAGCAAGAACGAGGAAGTGTCGTGCGTGGAGGTGGCACAGGAGTGCATTACCAAGGCCCGGGAGAACTATCCCGACTTCGACTTCCGTCTGACCGTCGACCTGCCCGATGACTTCTGCATCAGCGCCAACCACCACTACCTGATGGTGAGCGTCCGTGAACTGCTCCACAATGCCGCCAACTATTCATCGGGCGGCTACGTGTGGCTCAGGGTGACGGAATACCTGTCGAAGATCCGCTTCATCGTACAGGACGAAGGCCCCGGCATCCCCGAGGAGGATAGCGAACGTATGTTCGAGATGTTCACGAAGGTCAACGACCTCTCCGAAGGCCTCGGCCTCGGACTCGCACTGACCAAGCGCCATATCCAGAACCTCGGAGGCGACGTCTTCATTGACAAGAGCTACACAGACGGATGCCGGATGATTATCGAACTGCCAAAGGTAAAATAAAAACTGCAGAATGCCTAAGATACTACAAACACTACACGACAGGATGTCTGTCCGCCTCAGCCTATGGGTCGTCACATTCGTGGCCGTACTGCTGGTAGCGACACTGACGGTCATGTACCACTTCTCCTACCAGGCAGTAAAGGAGGAGGCAGTGGCGAAGGCCATGCTGACACTCGACCGCACGGTGCTAGCCATCGACAATGTACTCGTCAAGGTAGAGGTGGCTGGCCGCATGATGCGCTGGGACATGGAGCGACACCTCAACGACCCCAAAGCCCTGAGCCGCGACTGCCGCAAGATGATTGAAGACAATCCCATGCTCATCGGCTGTGCCATCGCCATGGACACTGCCTTCTTCCATCGGGAGTTCATCATCTACACCTATCGGGAAGACACCAGCAACGAGAAGGCTGCACGGCACTCGAGAGTCCTCGAGAGCGATCACTACGACGAAAACTCCTATCTTGAGCAGAATTGGTACACTCACGCCATGGAAGACCATGAGGACAGTTGGGTGAGACCTTATGAACAAGGCGAATACGATGTAAAGCCCACCACCTTCAGCCTGCTCGTCCGCGATGCCAAGCAGAATATAGTGGGCGTACTCGGACTAGATGTCTCGCTCAAATGGTTCTCGGGGATTGTCAAAGACACGAAGCCCTTCCCCAACTCCTACTGTGCAATCATCGGCCGTAAGGGAAGATACATCATCCATCCCGACACGAACAAGATCGACAACCACAGCGTATTCGAACTCATCAACGGTGCTAAACGCGACACAAAGATGGAGCTGTTGGTCGAATCGATGATTGCACGTGAGAGCGGCTACAAGGAGGTAGACATCGACGGCCAGTCGTGTTTTGTCTTCTATAAGCCATTCCGCCAAAAGGGATGGATCGCCTCTATCGTCTGCCCGGAGAGCGAAATCATGGGCGGCACCACCAGACTGCTGCGGACCGTGCTCGCCATCGCCATCGCCGGACTGATTCTGCTACTCTTGTTCTGTATCTTCTATATCAGCCGTAACGTGCACCCCCTCGAACTCTTGGCACAGACAGCCCGCAGACTCTCAGAAGGCCACTACGATGACCATGTGCCCGAAACGCGGCGCGAGGATGAGATAGGATCGCTGCAGAACAGCTTCAAGGCCATGCAGCAGTCCATCGCCAACCGCATTGATGAAATCCGGCAGGTGAACACCCGTCTGGAAGACAGCAACGCCGCGCTGCAGGAGGCATCCAGTCAGGCTCAGACGGCAGAGCGGGCCATGGACGAATTCTTGGTCAATCTCTCCGACCAGATGCTACAACCCGTCATCAACATCGAAAAGGTCGTTGGCGACGTGCGCAAGAATTTCCGCCAGATGACTCAGCAGGAAGCAGAGGATATGGTGAACAAGATACACGCCGAGACTGACATCGTCACAGAGTTGCTCTACCAGCTGCTGGAGGTGTCGCAGAAGGAAGGAGGTAAGGCATGAGCAAGATCGGATTCCACCGCCACTCCCTCTCGTTGAAACTCGGCGTCACCATCACCGCCTTCGTCGTCGTGCTCTTCGTCTCTTCGGTAGGACTGCTCTACATCCGTTCCCGTCAGCTCGTGAAGCAGGAGGCCCTGGAGCGTGCCGAGAAAGCGCTCGACAAGACGGCGCTGCGAGTGAGCTGCTACCTGAGTGAGATCGAAGCCGTCGCGGAGAATCTCAAGTGGATCGTCAACCAGGACCAGACACCCGACAGTCTGCTGGCCTACACCCGCCGCATCGTGTCGCAGAGCGACAACATCGACGGCTGTTCCATCACCATGGAGCCCGACTTCTACCCGCCCTCCATAGGACACTTCTCGGCCTACACCGTCAGGAAGGGCGACAGCATCATCACCCAGCGCGAGGGCGACTACGACTACTACTCCAAGGTGTGGTATCGCACGCCCAAGGAACAGCAGAGGCCCTGCTGGATCGACCCTTACAACGATTACAACGCCGGCACGCTCTCCAATGACGACATCATCGTCTCCTACAGCATCCCCCTCACCGACAAGACGGGCCGTTTCATCGGCGTCATCTCCACCGACCTCTCGCAGACATGGCTCACGAAGACCATCGAAGAGGATAAGCCCTACCCCCATTCCTACTGCATCATCCTGCAACGCGACGACAGTCTGCCAGACATCAGCGGCGAACCCTGCTACGTGTTCCAGAAGATCTTGCATCAGACGGGATGGCGCATCTCCCTCATCTGCCCCGAGCGCGATATCCTGGGCGGTTACAAAAAGCTGGGATACATCATCTTCACCGTACTGGCCATCGGTCTCATCCTGCTGCTCATCTTCTTCATGCGCACCATCAGCCAGTTCGTGTCACCGCTGAACCAGCTCGTCAGCCAGTCACAGTACATCGCCTCAGGACATTTCGGAGAACCCATGGCCCGCACACGAAGGACAGACCTCATAGGCCAGCTGCAGAACAGTTTCTCCACCATGCAGGAGTCGCTGGCAGAACAGATCGGACAGCTGCAACAGGCCAACGAGAGGGCTGAGGAGCGAAACAAAGAGCTGCAGCGTCTGAACGATCTGGCCCAGGAGGCCAGACTGGAGAAGATCGCCTTCCTGCAGGATGTGTCACACCAGATACGCACACCGCTGAACATCATCCAGGGCTTCCTCAACGTGGTGCTCAAGAACAACTCCGACCTGACGGTGCGGGAGAAAGCACACATCATGGCCATGATGCAGAAAAACGCCTTCTCCCTGCGACGGATGGCCTATATGCTCTACGATGCCACATGGCTCGAGAAAGGACAGAAACTGGAATACCACGACCTCGTGAGCTGCAACGCCGTGGCCCGCAAAGCCATCGACACCCTGCACCGCTTCACGCCTGGCAAAGACGACACCGTCATCTTCGAGACAGCCCTCGACGACGACATACAGCTACGCACCCACGAGGCACACCTATCTTATATTATACACGAGCTGCTCTACAACGCGAAGAAATTCGCCTCTGACGGACGGGTGAAGCTCATGGTCTATGAGACGCCTGCCACCGTCAATTTTGCCATCGAGGACGAAGGCCCTGGCATCCCCGCGGAGGAACAGCAGCGCATCTTCAATCATTTCTTCAAGCACAGTCCCTTCTCCGAGGGTCTCGGTCTGGGTCTGTACCTCTGTCGTCACTACATCCGTCTGATGGGCGGTGAACTCTCTCTCGATACCACCTACGAAAAAGGTAGCCGTTTCATCATCCGGCTACCCCTTGCGTAATTTTATAGCCACAGATGACACAGATTCTCACAGAAGAAATGATTTTCACAGAGACAAGGATGATTGATTTATTTAACACGGATTTTATGGATTATAAGGATGGCTGCGCAGCTCTCCATAAAATCCATAGACTCGGCTTTGCCGCTTGCTACCGAAGGGACGCAAGAATCCGTGTCGATAAAAAGAAAGTCCATCTGTGTGAATCTATTTATCTGTGAGAATCTGTGTAATCTGTGGCTTCTTTACGCGATAATCATTTCCTCCCGCTTTCGGTTGCTTCGCGCTTTGCCTTCATGAAGCGGTCGATGAAATCGATCTGCTCACGGTTCGGCCGCATGATCAGCGACGCACCGTTGCGGAACTGCATCGTCGTAGGCTGTGCCTCGTCGAACGACGGCCAGTAAGGCAATCCCTTGCCATTCGGATTACCCGTCTTGGCGAAGTTCACCCAGTACTGCTGCATCATCTCCGACACGGCAGCCTCAGCAGGGAACTTGTCCGGCTGGTTCAAGAACATCCCGTTCAGATACATGATATCGTCGGCATGTGCCACACCTCGACGGAGCGGATTCTGCGAGAAGCTCATCTTCGACGGCTGGTCGAGATAGGCAGCGTAAGCCGGACTCTTACCCGTCTGCGACTGCAGCTTCACCCAGGCATACGACGGCCAGGCGAAACCGAGGTCACGGAAAGAGTCACCATTGGCGTGCCAGGCCTCCTCGTCGGTATTGGCGGGATACACCTTCAGTGCCTCCTCCGTCATATCGCCAAACATGCGGCTGGCATTCTTCTGATAGTCCTCAGCCTTCACGGTGGGCGGTGTAAACAGCGCACCCTCGTCGGAGTTCGTCATCACGATCACAGGCACATCATTGTATTCCCCACGCTCGTAGAGCCGATACTGGTCGTCGCAGATCACATAGCCATCCACGCAGGGCCAGAAACCGCTAAAGCCTACATTACCGTCGCAGAGCGCCATCGCATCCATCGCGCGCAGTTCTTTCAGCGACTTCTTCTTCAGATGCTTCTGGAACGCCAGTCCCTGCTGCTCGGCACCCTTCTGCGAGGCATCCAGGCCGATACTGCGCGGCGCATCACTCCAAGGAGCAAACGAACCGCCACTCTGACTGATACAGCCGTGGAACAGACCCTTCGCCAACGGCGAGGCACAGAGAATACTGCAGCTGATGGCTCCGGCACTCTCGCCGAAGATCGTCACCTTCGAGGGATCGCCACCAAAGTTCGCGATATTCCGCTGCACCCACTGCAGGGCATAGATCTGGTCGAGGATACCGTAGTTGCCGGCATGTCCGTCCTGATTCTCCTTCGCCAACTCCGGATGCACCATAAAGCCGAGCGCACCCGTCCTGTACTCCACACTGACAATGACCACGCCGCGCTGAGCCAACAGACTCCACAGATCGCCGCCATAGTGCTCCGTCTGGAAGCCGCCGCCATGGATCCACACCATCACAGGCAATTTCTCGTTTGCCGACTTCGCTGGTGTAGCAATACCAAGATAGAGACAGTCTTCGCTCATCATATCTGCCGTCCTTCCTGGCCTTGTGGGCTGCGGAGGCAGAGGTCCGAACGTGTCGCACTTCCTCACGCCTTCCCAGGCCTTGGCAGGCTGCGGGGCCTTCCATCTCAGGTTCCCCACTGGAGGCGCTGCATACGGGATGGCCTTATACACTGCCAGTCCGCCTTCCAGCACACCTTCCACATCGCCAGTCTCCACATGCGTCTTCAGCAGCGGCTTCTTCGCCTCCGCCACCATCACAATCGCATCTGAATCCTCGTAACATTTCTCATTCCTCATTCCACATTCCACATTCCACGACCCAAGCTTCTCCTTCAGCGCCGTCTTGTCAGAAGTAACGCCTGCGATATACCACTTATCCCCACTTCGCCTTGCGACGATGACATACTTCCCGGGATAACCGTCGATAAACTTCGTCTCATCCCACGTCGTGGGCACATCCTTCATAAACTGTATCGCCCAAGCCGGTGCATCATCCAAATTATTCGGTGCCAGTGCAAAGTGCTGCACGCTGCTCTGGAACAGCACCGCCGTCGCCATCGCAAACACATCGCTCGTCCGTCGCACAGTACCGTGCTGATTATCTGCGCTATAACGCTTATTCAGCGCCGAACCGCCGAAGTCCATCGAACCCACGGCATTGCGGATAAACGGATGCAGACAGGCATTAAACGCCTCCGCATCGCAGGCACCCTGTCCGAAGTGCAGGTTCTCCGATGCCAGCACCGCCTCGGCAGCCACGAAGTTCGGATACATCCGCTCCCAGCCTCTCGGCAGCGTGCAGCCGTGGAAGATCACCTGAATGCCGAAGTCGTTGGCGTCGGTGAGGATATCCTCATACAACTGCATCATCTGCTGCTTGTCGCCGCCAAAGAAGTCCACCTTGATACCCAGGATGCCGTTCTTCTGCATCCACGCCATCTCCTGACGGCGGGGGCCGGCCTTATCCATCTTGCCGCGAGGTCCCTGCGGGGCATCGTTCCACGTACCGTTCGAGTTATACCACAAGAACAGGCCTACGCCCTTCTCCCGTCCGTAACGGGCCAGCTCCTCCATCTTCTCATAGCCGATCTGCGTATCCCAGAGCGCATCCACAAGCACGCTTCGGAAACCCATCGCGGCTGAGAAATCAATATATCGCTTCTGCTCATCGAAGTTACAGCTGGGGTCCATGCCGATGATCCACGACCACGAGCCCTTACCATATGTATAATCCTTCTTCGCCTCATACTTCGGCTTCACCAGATCATTCGCAATTGTCGTCTCCACGATCGGTGCCAGCGTCTTACCTACCGTGATCGTCCTCCACGGTGTCTCAGCCGGCAGCGCCATCAACGGTGTCACGGCTCCCGTCCCGTTCATCTCCTCCGCCAGCGGGAACGCAATTTTATACAATTGTCCTTTAACTTCTTTAACTTCATTAACTTCATTAACTTCCTCACAAATCAGTCGGCATCCTACATAGCCACCGTCAGTCCCCGTCTCCGAAATCAGCACCCAGCCGTCTTCACTCCTGACTCCTGGCTCCTGACTCCTGACTCCCTGAACATGAAACAGCCCCGGGAACGTATATCCGAATCCCCAGCCGTTCTTCCCCATCTGGTCGTCTGGTGTATAAGCCGTCTCATAGCTCGGAGCCGTCCGTGCAAAGCCCGTCATCGGCTTCATCTGCGGACAGAGGAACGTCGTCGTCCCCTCGGGCAGCACAAACCCGCTGGCCTCGCTCTCCACGACGCCCGACAGCGTCTCACCGCCGCGCACCTTCTTCGGATACACCTTATATCTATAAGCCACATCACGACTGGTCACGCGGAAGATCACGTCCATCGCCTGACGGCCGTCCTTCTCGAAATGGCAGACACCCTCCGTGGCCACCACCTTCACATGACTCTGCTTCGTGGTCTTCAGACAGTACTCGTCCTCAAACTTACTCACGTCGCAGCCCTTCAGCGTCAGGCCCTGCGTCAGGTCGTCGAAATTCATCTTCAATCCTAAGGGTGAGGTCTGGATAAACACCTGTCCGTCGAGTTTCACCTCATACTTCGGGCAGCCGCCGTCAGCCATCGTCACCGTCACGGTCATCCTACCGTCAGGGCTGACGATCTCCTGTTGCGAAGGATTTGCCTGTGCAAAGGCAGCCACCATCGTCACTTGAAAAAATAAAAGCATTGCGCCAAGACATCGGCGCCACCAGTTTTGTTTGTTGGTCTTCATCATACTAAAATTTAGTTATTGTTATTACTGATTTCTTTTCTCCATACCTGCCATAGCATTACCAAATCCTGATACGTTTTCCGGGTGCGAGATAGAGTTTGTCGGTGGGCTTCACGTCGAAGAGGTCGTACCAGTCGTCCGTTCGTCAACCACGGTGCTGTTCCACCAGCCACCGTTGCAATACATAAAGAAGTCGTCGCCCGGACGGACACTTGTGTCTTTGTTCGCGTCGGCTTTCCACTCCTTGTCATCCACTACCACTACCGGTGCCGGATTGTCATGAATGTCTGTACATGCAGTCAGCACCACCATTGTCATTGCGCAGAAAAGGGCGGCTGTTAGTGTCATCAAATACTTTTTTGTCATATTTAGTTTTATTTGGTTCTATACTGTTTTTAGTTTGTGCAAAGGTACGAAATTTTTTCCAATCTACCAAAAGAATAAGCATTATTTTTCACCTAAAGCCCCATATTTAACATAGCCGTTTGCGAGGCGCGTCGGCGTTTAGGCGCGTCGGCGTTACATTAGGATTTGTCGAATGTGATGAGTGTTGTAGCAACATACACACATATATATAATTTAAATTATTATATATTATAATATATAATAATTATATATAATAGATTTGCAGCTCAGCTCGCCTATCGATTTTCCAAAAGACGCGCCTAAACGCCTAAACGGCGACGCGCCTAGATGTGGCAATGACCACGATACCAGCCCTCTCAAATGTTAAAACCAAAATTAAACGTAAATAATTTGTGAAAAGGCTTGTTTCATATCTGAATTTTTCGTACCTTTGCAGTATCAAATTATAGAAGCGGAGAGAGGGGCTCTAAGGGTAAAAATTGCGAGGATTAAATCTAGAAATTGCACGCATTAATGGTAGCAATTGTTTTTCTTAATAGTTCCTTCAGGAAGCGGAACAAGGCGACAATGAGAGAATTGATAATTTTGTTTACAAACGCCAAATTAAACTAGATTAAAATATCTGTGAGATCTGTGTGACAAAAAAGGGAATGGGAGCGATAAGCGGTGTAAGGAGGCGGATCAGAAAAAACCTAGCAGAAGAATACTCTATGAAGACGTGATCGCCTACACAGGAGGGGAAAACATGAGGGCCGACAGCAGCCAGCCCTCTCTTAGGTGAAACGGAAGGTGTAAGATCACTACCGGATGGCGTAGAGATAGCCGAGGAGGGCCATCTTGCCGCGCATGGTCTCACGGGGCGTGAACTCACCGTTGACCCAGAAATAGCGCTGGTTGAAGTAGGACTCCTGACGAGGCCAGGTGGTGGTCTGGACACCGTTTTCGACAGTCCAGGCGGGATAGCAGTACTTCAGGAAGACACGGGCGTCGCCTCCGTTATGTCCTGGCGACCAGGTCTCGGTGCCGTTGAAGGGCGTCTGTCCAGGATGGCACTCTGGGGCGCCGTCGTTGCGGCCAGTGGTGTAGCAGTCGGTGATGTGACGCTCACCAAGCCCTGTCATCTCAACGATGTTGCCAGGGTTACGGCCGAGGCTCCAACTGGCCTCCGTAAGCATCACGTGCTCAAGCTCGCGCATGCGTCCTGACTCCTGACTCCTGACTCCAGACTCCTTCCTCGCAATATAATGGGCAAGCATCACGAGCTGGAGGTTCTGCGACACCTGCCAGCGGCTGTCGTTGGCACTGCGGCGCGAGGGACGCTGGGCCATGTGGCCGATGTTATAACTCTCAGCCTGGGCGTTGACGCTCGACTTGAGATTCTGATAGAGCTCAGCATAGTGGCGGGGCTGCGGACTGGTGAGATAGGCCGCTGCTGCCCATATCTGGCAGAAGGGCACGACGCTTTGGTTCTCGGCATGCATCACGCCCACACCGAAGAAGCCGTGGTCGCGCTTGCTGAACACCTGCGACTGCGGACTCTTGATCTCCGAATCCTGTGCGAAGATGTCTTCCCACTCGGTATCGCCCGTGACATTATAGAGGAAGGCAGCGGCCATCTGACGGAAGTCACGGCCACGCATCTGCATCGAGCCGATGTCCTGCAGGTCGTCGAGCTGGTTCCACTCCTGCTTGGAGGCATAGCGGAAGGCCTTGATGGCCTCGGCAGTATAGTAGCGCTTCAGCGAATCGACAGAATTGTCCATCTTCCATTTCCCATTTTCCATGAGGCGGAATGCCTCAGCGGTGATGGCACAGTTGGCGGCATTGGCCCAGGCAGCCATCGTAGTACAGCCAGCCTGATACATCACGGTCCAGCTGAGGTCGGGGTTGGTGACACCCTGGGAGTATCCCTCGCCGTCGCGGATGGAGAGGAAGAAGTCTACCTCGTTGCGGGCCTCGTCGATGATGTCGGGGATGCCGTTGCCACTCTCACGGATGCCGAGGTTGTCGTCGGAGAGCCGTCCGCCGGAGAGGATGTAGGGCAGCAGCATGTCGTAGATGTTGCTGACGTGAGCCAGATGACGGTCCCAGTCGAAAGCGTCGGAATGACCACCCTTCACTTCGACATTCACAGGGTTGCCAGGCAGACGATGCTGCCAGAAGCGGGAAGCAAGGGCGGGCTTGAAGTGAGGCTCATCCCACACGTCGGTACGCAGGTCGCGCCACTCCTTCATGAAGGGATGGAAGTCGGTCTTATAGACAGTGAGGCCCTTGGGATCGGTCTCTGGGATGAACTGCGGCTGACGGGGCACGGGCCACACATGATCAGGATCCTTGGGCTCGCCGAGACGCATGTAGTAGTAGCCACGCACGGAGTAACGATAGGGCTGGTAGTAGACGTCATTGGCGATGTCGAAGTCCATCGAGCAGCCCACATCCTCGACCACGAGGCGATAACGTCCTGGAGCCGTACCACGGAAGTCGATGTTCCAGACGTCGGTGCCCACGAGGTTTTTCTTGCCTGCCTCCTGATCAGCATCGGCAGCCTTCTTCCAGAACTTAACCACTCCGGCACTCTGTTTCTTCTTTGTATTGACATTATAGAGGTATACCTTACGCCCCACCCACGAGGAGTAGTCGCGCTGGCCGCCGTCGCCCAGCCACTGGTAGAGGTCTGCGGCATGCAGGGCCTCCGACGGCATGTAGCCGATGATGTTCACATGGACAGCTTCAGACGGGGTGTTCCAGATATCGTACACGACGCTGGCGGTGGACTGATCCGCCCCAATACCCTCGGGTATGGTCACGGTATACGTACATCCTTGCTTCATCGCCTGTGGCAACTCGAGAAACAGCCAGTGGTCGCATTCGCCAGTGAGCGTATGGTCGATGTTCATCGGCTTCGACTTCCGCCACACCTTCACGGGCTGGAAACTAACTCCTGTCTCCTGACTCCTGACTCCTGACTCCTCTACTACTTTCCACAGCTCCGCTTTCTGCGCCTCCGTCGTCTTCAGCCGTTCGCCAAAGACCACCAGCGTATCGTCGCCCTCGGAGAAGGAATGCCCGAGATAGGCACTGGGGCCTGTACCACTGTCACGATAATGCACTTCGCCGTCACGGAAGTGGACCATGAGGTAGTTTTTGTCGATGACACGGAGTCCCAGGACTTTGGTGGCCTGGACAGGCAGTGAGGCGAACACGAGCAGCGACGCCAGCACAAGGATAAGTCTGTTTTTGTTCATAATTGCTGTTGATTAGGTAATTTCGGCACAAAGATACAACTTTTAATGGAGTTATAAGGAGTTAAGGGAGTTAAAGGGAGTTAAAAGACAATAGTTTTCACCTCTTTTTCGTATCTTTGCAACAGTTTGTAACTAAAAGCTAGAAAAAAATGAGAAAGAGTGTGTTCACCCTCGCCGTGATTATGTCGGCACTGTTTGCATTCACGTCTTGTCAGAACAAGAGCCAGAACGAGGCTCAGGACCAGGCAGGACAAGTCAATAACTTCCGCATCAAGCGCGGCACGAACATCAGCCACTGGCTGTCGCAATCGGAGCAGCGCGGTGAGGCCCGCAGGCTCCATATCCAGGAGGACGACTTCGCCCGTCTGGAGGAACTGGGCTTCGACTTCGTGCGCATCCCCATCGACGAGGTGCAGTTCTGGGACGAGCAGGGCAACAAGCTGCCCGAGGCTTGGGATCTGTTGAACAACGCCCTCGACTGGAGCAAGAAGCACAACCTGCGCGCCATCGTCGACCTGCACATCATCCGTGCGCACTATTTCAATGCCGTGAACGAGGACGACAAGGCCGCCAATACCCTTTTCACCTCTGAGGAGTCGCAGGAAGGTCTGATCAACCTCTGGCGCCAGCTCTCCGAGTTCCTGAAGGACCGCAGCAACGACTGGGTGGCCTACGAGTTTATGAACGAGCCCGTAGCTCCTGAGCACGAGCAGTGGAACCAGTTGGTTGCCAAGGTACACAAGGCCCTGCGCGAACTGGAGCCACAGCGCACACTCGTCATCGGCTCGAACATGTGGCAGGGACACGAGACGATGAAGTACCTGAAGGTGCCCGAGGGCGACAAGAACATCATCCTCTCGTTCCACTACTACAACCCGATGCTGCTGACGCACTACGGTGCCTGGTGGTCGCCGCTGTGTGCAGCCTACAAGGGTAAGGTGAACTATCCTGGGGTGCTCGTGTCGAAGGAGGACTACGATGCCGCTCCTGCTGCCATCAAGGAACAGCTGAAGCCCTATACCGAAGAGGTTTGGAACATCGACAAGATCCGTGAGCAGTTCAAGGACGCCATCGAGGCAGCGAAGAAATACGACCTGCAGCTGTTCTGCGGCGAGTGGGGTGTGTATGAGCCCGTGGACCGTGAACTGGCCTACAACTGGTATCGTGACGTGCTGACGGTGTTCGACGAGTTCAACATCGCCTGGACTACCTGGTGCTACGATGCCGACTTCGGTTTCTGGGATCAGCAGCGCCACTGCTACAAGGACTATCCGCTCGTGGAGCTCCTGATGTCGGGAAAGAAACTGGGAGAATAAAGTTTTTTGGCACGGATTAACACGGCCTTATAAAAATTAGGACACGGCTTTCTACAGGGATAGGGAGCCGTGTCTTTGTTAAAAGCCGTGTAATCCGTGCCTAAATTTTCCTACGTGCTTGTGTGATGCGATAGCCGTAAATGGTGACGACGAGGAAGCAGACGAAGGGCAGGATGAACGAGAAGTTGGTCATGCCGGCATCGATGAACATCGCCTGCAACGGAGGCAGCACAGAACCGCCCAGGATGGCCATGATCAGGCCTGCAGCACCAAACTTCGCATCGTCGCCCAGACCGTCGAGGGCAATACCGTAGATGGTGGGGAACATCAGCGACATACAGCCACTGACACAGACGAGACAATAGACACCCGTACGGTCGTGGGACAGGATAACGCCCGTGGTGAACACCATCGCCAGGATGCCGAAGATCGTCAGCAGACGGGCAGGCGAGATCCAGCGCATCAGCCACGTGGCGATGAACCTTGAACAGATGAAGAACACCATTGCATAGATATTAAACCGTTGCGACAACACCTCCGCTGCCTGTTCCTCCATACCCTCGGCCATGAACACGCGCGTACCATATTGTATAATAAACGTCCAGCACATGATCTGAGCACCCACATAGAAGAACTGTGCCACCACACCCTCACGATAACGCTTCAGGGTGACGAGACGGCGCAGGGTGGTCATGATGTGGATATCGTGGCTCTGGTCGGCATTCTTCGGCATCTTCGTGAAGAGGATGATGAGGAACATCACCACGATGACCGCTCCGATGGCGAGATAGGGGGAGATAAGCACATCGAGGTCGGCATTCTTCACCGCCTCGAAGTCGGCATCACTCAACAGGGCCCGTTCGTCGCTGCTCAGGGGATTGAGCTTCGCCTGGATAAAGTTCATCGCCACGAACATGCCGATGATCGAACCGCAGGGGTTGAAGCACTGGGCGAGGTTCAGGCGTCGCGTGGCAGTCTCGGGCTCGCCCATCGAGAGGATATAGGGGTTGCAGGAGGTCTCGAGGAACGACAGGCCACAGGTCATGATGAAGTAGGCGATGAGGAAACAGCCGTAGACGCCGATGGCCTTCGAGGGGAAGAACAGGAGGGCTCCCGTGGCATAGAGTCCGAGGCCCATGAGCACGCCAGCCTTGTAACTGTACTTACGGATGAATATGGCGGCAGGGAAGGCCATGGCGAAATAGCCGCCATAGAAGGCCACCTGTACCAGTGAGCCGTCTGTGACGCTCATGCGGAAGATCTTCGAGAAAGCCTTCACCATCGGATTCGTGACGTCGTTGGCAAAGCCCCACAGGGCAAAGCAGAACGTCACCAGGATAAACGGAACCAAGTATTTTTTCATTCTTTCATTTCTCTTTCAACACGAATTATCATTAAATGACCATTAATTTTCCATCAATTTATTATTCATGAATAATTCGTGTTAATTTGTGGCAATTCGTGTTCAAAAATAAACATTTAATTTATGTGTTCTTCCAGCGGACGAACATCTGGTCGCCGATGATGTGCTGGACCTCGGTGACGAGGGACTCGTCGAGAGGTTCGTTGACGTAGGCGATGTTCTTGAGGACATTCGCGGGATTGGCACTGCTGAAGAGCGTCGTGGCGATGCGGGGATTCATGCTCGTGGAGAACTGCATGGCCAGTTTCTCGATCTCGTAGCCTTTCTCCTGACAGAAGGCAGCCGCCTTGGCGCAAGCCATCTTCAGGTCGCGGGAGGCCGGATGCCAGGCAGGGGCACCACGCTGCGAGAGCAGTCCCATCGACAGCGGCGAGGCATTGATCACCCCCACCCCATGCTGTTCGAAGAAACCGAGATAGTCCACCAGCAGCGTGTCGTTCAGACAGTAGTGGCAGAAGCAAAGCACACTCTCCACCGTGCCCTCGTCGCAATGTTCGATGACCCATTTCAGGTTCTCGGGCTGCAGGTCCGTGATACCTACGTGACGGACGACGCCCTCCTTCTTCAGCTGAACGAGCACTGGCAGCGTCTCGTCGACGATCTTCTGCAGACCACCCTCCATCCGCGACTGGAACTCGATGTCGTGGACGTTGATCAGGTCAATATAGTCCACGTTCAGGCGTTCCATACTCTCATAGACACTCTCCAAGGTGCGCTTGGCGCTGTAGTCCCAGATGTTCACGCCATCCTTGCCGTAGCGTCCCACCTTCGTGGAGAGGTAATACTTGTCGCGGGGAATCTCCTTGAGGGCCTTGCCCAGGACGGTCTCGGCCTTCATGTGGCCGTAGTAGGGCGACACGTCGATGAAGTTGATGCCGTTGTCCACGGCCGTATGTACGGCACGGATGCCTTCTTCCTCACGGATGCCGTGAAACACACCGCCCAGCGACGATGCGCCGAAGCTCAGGTTCGACACCCGCATCCCAGTCTTTCCAATCTCGTTATAAATCATTTTATCTTTTTTTTGATTAACATATAATTGCCATCTAATTGTTCATATAATGCTGCGCGCAGCAATTCATGGATAATTCGTGGTAATTCGTGTTATAATTCATTACTTCTCGATGATCTGGATCTTCTCATCACCTGGCTTGAAGAGCAGGCCTGTGCACTTCGGGGCATCGACGCGATAGGGCTTGAGCTCCACCTTGCTCCAGTCGATCTGATCCGTACGCTGTGCGAGAGGGGCATGAGGAATCAGCGAACCGTCACGCACGAGGATGATGGCAGGGATATTGCCAGCCTCGATGGTCTGATAGCCACCGTCGTAGACCCTCCCGTTCTGATAGTCAATCCACTTTCCACGTGGCAGATACACCGTGCGGCTGTTGCCACTCTCCATCAAGGGTGCCACAAGCATCTGAGAGCCGAACATATACTCATCCTCCACGAGCCAGGCACCAGGATCCTCAGGGAACTCTACGAGCAGGGCACGCACCATCGGCAGACCACGCTCCGAACAGTCCTTCGCCTGGGCATAAACGTAAGGCATCAGCTTGTACTTCATCTCCGCACAGGCACGGAAGGCATCGGTGAACGACTCCGAGATCAGCCAGGGCTCCGTGGGAGGCGCACCATGGGCTCTCGTATGACTCGACAGGAATCCGAAGGGCAGCCAACGACGGTAGATATCCTCGGGCGAGGCCGTCACAAAACCACCCATGTCGTGACTCCAGAACGAGAAGCCACTCAGTCCGAAACTCAGACCGCCACGCAGGTCACCCAGCATTCCGATGTTGTTCGTAGCCGCATCGCCACCCCAGTGCAGGGCATAACGCTGGGAACCTGCCCAGGCCGAACGTGCCCAGATGATACCCTCGCCAGGATACTGCTTCTCGACAGCCTCCCAGAGGGCCTTGTTATAGCGCAGCGGATAGAGGTTGTGCTCATAGAGGCCACCCTTGCCGCTGTGGTAGAAACCATTATAAGGTGCTGCCTCGCCAAAGTCGCACTTGATGGTCGAGACACCCTGCTTCAGCAAGCCCGTGATCTTCTCCTGATACCAGCTGACGGTCTCGGGGTTCGAGAAGTCGAGTACCGCATCCTCGTAGGGCATGCCACCCGTGGCGTTCGTCACGTGCAGGTCCTTCTCGATGATCTCTGGGAAGAAACGGTTCTTAGGGGTGAAGTACGGCAACTGCCACAGACAGGTGTGGAAGCCGTCCTTCGCCAACTGCTTCAGCATCTTCACAGGATCCTCGAAACGGTCCTTCGCAAACTGATAGTCACACTGCCAGTCCACGCCGAACCAGCCCGTATCAAAATGGATCACATCCGAGGGGATCTTATGAGCCCGCAGTTGTTTGGCAATCTCCAAGCCCTCTTGCTGCGAGAAATAGGTGATACGGCTCATCCACGTGCCGAAGCTCCAGAGAGGCATCATCGGACTCTTTCCCGTGATGTTGGTATATTCGTCGAGGATATCCTTCGGCTCTCCGAAGAACACGAAAAAGTCCATCTGCTCGTCGGCCATAAACAGGCGTTGGGCTCCGATATAAGAGGCACCGAAGTCGCAGGTGACGGGGGCCGAGGTGTGCATAAAGATGCCATAGCCACGATTGGAGAAATAGAACGGCACGGGCTTGTACTGGCCGTCGCTCTCTGGTCCCTGAGGGTCAGTGACACTCAGATGAACCTTCTGCCCTACTTTATTTAAAGAGGTAAAAGACTCGCCACAGCCGTAGATCCTCTCACCTGGTGCCAACGAGAACACAGGGTTGATACTCCGCGAATTATCGCTGCCTCGCTTGATAAACGAGAAGGGCAACAGTTTGATCTGCGTTGAGTCATTGTCGATGATATGCCTCGTCTGTGTCAGTACCTTCCCCTTCGCATCCTTAATGACAATGCGGAAGGGGTACTTCTGGATCTTAACACTCCCATACTTAGTCTTATAGACGACAGCAGCGCCAGAGGTATTTATTTCCCCTCCTGAGTAGGAGGGGTTAGGGGTGGTCTGATCCGCCTCGCGTGTCGCCTTGAACGCTTCACAGAACATCACATCCTCCAAATCCTCGCACTTCGGCTCTATCGGTGTGGTAATCATTCTGATTCTCGCCGTCCTGGGCGAAATCCATTCAATCTTAATCTTCAGATTCGGATCGTTCTCATACGCTGCATCGGGAAAGTCCAGCATCTGCATCCTCACAGGCCAGTACCCATTGAGGTTAAACGCCTGCCTCGGACTCATCCGATACCGTTTCCACTGCACCAGTCCCTCGCCCTTCTTTTCATCGAAACTCACCACGGAGTCGGCCAGGAAATACGTGTTCGACAGGTCGCTAAAGTCCGTCGACATATCCTTCGGCATACACTGCAGGTACTGCACCCCTGCATTCGTCTGAATCTGAGCCTCTGCAGTCAAGGAGCCACAGATGACACAGATTCCACAAATAATTCTCTTGATCATATTCTTTGGTTTAAGTTCTGTGTGCAAAGGTACGGAAAATCGACTGCAAAAACATTTTCGTTGCGGTTAATTTTGGTTAAAGCAACAAATTCATAAGGGATTCTCCGCTTTTGTGGCTAACTTTGCACCTCAAAACAACCCCATTCACACAAACTAAATGGACAACATGAAGATCAGCACATCTCTCAAGCGAGTCCTGTTAGTGATGGTCATCACCACCCTGACAGCCGTCTGTGCATACGCGCAACCAGACTCCGAAAGCAGGCGACTCAGCATCATCGGACAACTGTTCGATGCCGACCTCAAAGAGCCGATGATACAAGCCACCATCCAACTGTTCCAGGCCTCAGACAGTACCTTCGCAGGCGGAACGGTGAGCAACGAAAAAGGTAACTTCTACATCGAGGTGCCGCGTGCAGGCACCTACAAGCTCCGCATCTCATCCGTGGGCTATCAGACCCTGGAGCGCGAACTCACCCTGCGCCGCAACGAACAACTGGACCTGGGCGACATGCTGATGGAGACGGAAAGCACGATGCTGAAAGAGACCGTCATCACAGGAAGGGCTGCACAGGTCATCGTCCGCAAGGACACCATCATGTATAACCCCGAGGCGTTCCGCACGCCAGAAGGCTCAGCCATCGAGGAACTCATCAAGCGCATCCCTGGTGCAGAGGTCGATGAGGACGGCAACATCACCATCAACGGCAAGGAAGTGAAGAAGATCCTGCTCGACGGCAAGGAGTTCATGCTTGGCGACGTGGAGACAGCCCTGAAGAACATACCCGTGAGCATCATCCAGAACCTGAAGTTCTACGACCAGCAGTCAGACCAGTCACGTATCACCGGCATCGAAGACGGCGAGAAGGAGACCGTGCTCGACTTCAGCATCAAGAAGGGCATGAACCGTGGCTATATGACCAACATCGACCTGGCAGGAGGTACCAAGCACCGCTATGCCTCGCGAGTGATGGGTAGCAGCTTCACCGATAAGACCCGTATCGTGCTCCTCGCCAACTTCAACAACAAGGAGGAGAACGCAGGCTGGTGGAACCGTCGTGGACTGAACGCCCGTAAGATGCTTGGCACCAACCTGAACTATGACGACAACGACAAGCTGAAGGTGGATCTCAGCATCCGCTGGAACCACCGCGACGGCGACAACCAGACGGAGACTGCCGTACAGAACTTCTACAGCGAGACGTCACGCACCTTCTCGAACAGCAATACGTCGAACTTCACCCGCAGCAACAACTGGCGCGGCAACCTCCGTCTGGAGTGGAAGCCAGACACCTTGACCAACATCCTGCTCCGTGCCAATGGCACCTACGGTACAGACGACGCCACCACCACCTCCATATCGGCCACCTTCGACGACGATCCCTATAATTATGCGGTCGATCCCCTCGCTGAAATCTCATCTCTCAACCCCGCACTCCTCGCACACACCATCAACCACAACCAGACTGCCAATCTGACCTACGGCCTCAACAAGAACGCCTGGGCCATGCTGCAACTCTACCGTCGGCTGAATCCCAAGGGCAGGAACATCGTAGTACGTTTTGAGGGAAGCTTGGGCGACACCCAGAACGAGAATGTGTCAAACAACGAGGTGCACCTTTTCCGTGTGAAGAACCAGGCAGGACTGGATTCCACCTACTACACTGCCCGTTATAACACCACACCTGGCGACAACAGCGGCTATGTTGCCAGCGCCACCTACAGCGAGCCCCTTTGGAAGGGCGCACACCTGCAGTTCAACTACGAACTGCGCTACTCGCAGAACAAGAGCAACCGTCAGACCTACGACTTCAGCAAAGACCAGAGCCTGCCGAACATCTTCCACGGCATCGAACCCGAATACCGCGACTGGGATCCCTGGCTCCACACCGTCAGCGACTCACTCGACAACTTCCTCGACAGGAGCCTCAGCCGTTTCTCTGAGTACAAGAACTACACTCATAACCTGCGCCTCACCCTGCGCCACCGTGAGGAGAAGTACGACTACAACATCGGCTTCCTCGTACAGCCCCAGCGCTCCGACTTCGTACAAGACTATCGTGGCATATACGTCGACACCGTGCGCATCGTCACCAACCTCACGCCGACCGTCAACTTCCACTACAAGTTCAGCGACCAAAGCAACCTCTGGATACGCTATCGTGGCGACACACGCCAGCCGGAGATGACACAGCTGCTCGACATCAGAGACGACTCCAACCCCCTCTACGTCACAGAGGGAAACCCTGGTCTGAAGCCACAGTTCACCAACTCGCTCAACGTCTATTACAACAACTACATCGTCCGCTACAAGCGCTCGATCGTGCTTTACGGCAACTACCGTCACATCCGCAACAGCATATCCGACTTCGTGGTCTATGACCCCGCCACTGGTGGAAGAACCTCGAGGCCTGAGAACATCAACGGCAACTGGAACGTGAACGCCGGACTGACCTTCAACACCGCCCTCGACTCCACAGCCCACTGGAACATCGGCTCCGATACCCGCCTGCGCTACAACAATTTCGTGAGCTACGTGGCACAGGATAAGGCCGACGCGGCGAAGAACACCACCCGTTCCTACAACCTCAACGAGCGCCTCTCCTTCGGCTACCGCAACGACTGGTTAGAGGTAACCCTCGACGGCAACATCACCTACCAGCACTCCCGCAACGAACTGCAGCCCACGGCCGACCTCGACACCTGGCTGCTGCATTACGGCGGACAGTTCCTCGTACGACTGCCCTACGACTTCGAGATCAGCATGAACCTCCACGAACGCAGTCGACGGGGATACAACGATGCCACAATGAATACGAACGAGCTGCTCTGGAACGGTCAGATCTCCAAACCCTTCCTCAAGAACAAATCGCTCATCGTCGCCCTCAACTTCTACGACCTCCTCGGCCAGCAGTCGAACTACGAACGCTGGGTGAACGCCAACGGCCGTACCGATACACGCTACAACAGCGTCAACTCGTATGCCATGCTCCACGTGCGCTACCGCCTGAACATGTTTGGCGGCAAGATCGACACTGAAGGCCGCTACGATAAGAAATGGGGCAGCCGCGACAACAACAACCGTGGCGGCGGCAACAGACGCTGGTAAGATATTTATGTGAAGTTAAGCAGGGCGTGCCTATCATACATTACTGTACACGGAGGCATAGCATCGTCATATCGTCGTTGGGCTCGGCACCGTTGCGGTGTTGGGCCACTTCGGCCTCAAGGGCCTCAACGACTTGGCGGGCTGTGTCGAAGTTGGTGTCACGGAGAATGTCCAACAGACGTTTGTCGCCAAACCGCTCCTGCTCCGGATTCTCAGCCTCATTCAGGCCATCGGTGTAGATGAAGAGGGCACGGCCCTTCACGCTGTCCATCTCCTCGCCCTTGAACTCATAGTCGGGCCACAGGCCGATGGGCACGTTGGGAATCATCTTGAGGAAATCGCCCTGGTGCTTGCCGCCACCGATGACGGGCGGGTTGTGGCCGGCATTGCAGAACGAGAGGTGGCCCGTCTGCATGTCGAGCATACCGACGAACATCGTGACGAACATGCCGTTGACGTTGTCCTCGCCCGAGAGTTCGCTGTTCATGCGGTTGCAGATGGCGGCGGGATCCAGTCCCTGATGGGCCATCGTGCTGAACAGTCGGGTGACCTGCGCCATGAAGAGCGAGGCGGGCACGCCCTTGCCTGAGACATCGCCCACGGTGAAGTACAGCTGCGAGCCGTTGATGATGTAGCCGTAGAGGTCGCCGCCCACTTCCCTGGCGGGCATCATCGAGGCGTACATATCGAGTCCTTCGTATTCGGGGAACGTGCTGGGCACCATCGACATCTGGATGTTGCGGGCGATATTCAGCTCACCCTCTATGCGCTCCTGGGCTGCCTTCATCTTCGCCATACGCTTGGCCGAACGATAGCGCTGGAAGATAAAGAATGTAGCACCAACCGCAGCCAACAATATAAAGGTCAGTACCAAATACAGCTGCCTACGCTCTGCCTGCATCTTCTCCCTTTCGCCCTGCATCTTTACTTCGTCCACCTCAAAGCGTTTGTTCAATTCGTTAAGCTGGTCGGTTGTCGACTTAGTCCTAAGAGAGTCTTTGATATTACTCCATTCCAACAGACAATCATAGGCCTCATGCCACCTGCCCAAACCTGACAGAATATTTTTCCGCTGATCCAAGGCGTTCTGATAGCTCATCTTGTTGGCTGCCGGAATCTTACTCAACTGTTCGTCGCTCAGTTTCAGGGCTTCCCCGTAATGTTCCTGGGCCACGGCCAACATGATGCGATCGAAGAGTACCTCATTTCGGGCGACATCCGTCATGCCTGTCAACTCATTATAGTACGCGATGGAGTCGACGGCCTTGGCTGCCTCACGATACTCCTTCATCTTGAAGTGGTAATTATAGCTCCCGCGCTGGTACATATAGAAGAAGTTCAGCAGATGTTCCTTCAAGACGATGTTTGTATCCTGATTCCCAGACAGCGAGTCGAGTCTCTGCCTCCATTCCTTCAGAGCCTGCTTCATCTCCGGATAATCAGACAGGCTGCCCAGCTCGCTCAGGTAATACGTATAGACCTTGTTCTCAAAGTGCGGTTTGTCCACACCCTTCAGCTTGTCGAGAACCTTACGGAGCAGATGGGTACATTCCAGCGTGTTTCCCTGCGCTTCGTACACAACGGCATTGACAAAATCGGCACCGGCCAACCCGAACTCATGTCCACGGCTCAAGGCCTCGTCGTGCATCTTCTGGGCTTCCGCCAGGGCACTGTCGGAATGTCCGACATAGACGTATTCCTCACCCAGTCTTATCCAAGTCTCGTAATAATAGTACCAATCCTCATGTTCGCGACAAAGATCCATTAAGACATCAGACATGATGATGAGAGAGTCGTGCTGGTCATTGTTATAGTAGTTAAGAACAAGGGAATTCAGCTTCATCCTCGTCTCCTTCCAAGAGACGGTATCGGCCTTTGAGGCATCGCCCACTCCCGCGCCCCGCTGGCACGACATGGGGATAAGGGCCAGCAGCAGGATGAGGGCTACGGCCACCAACGAGAGGCGATGAACTGGCTTATATTTCATACCGCATGAAATGAGGAGATTCTACTCTTATTTCTACAATTAACACTTCGCGGGGGCAAAGATAGGAATTATTTTTGAGACTTGCAAGCTTTTTCTGAGGTTTTTCCTTGGTGGCTTGGGAAAAAAGAACTATCTTTGTGGCATTAATATAATATATAAGGTATATGAGAAAGCTATTACTTGCCCTCCTGCTCCTCGGCACACTGACTGCTGCCGCGCAGGGATTCATCAGCCATCAAGCCAGACTGGCCAAGAAACAGTATGAACAGAAGACAGCCAATGCCCGCGCCCGAGGCGAGGCCACTGACGAGAACGCCCGCATGCAACTCTTCGTGACTTGCGCCAAGGATGCCGATGCCCGTGAGGTGGCCAACGCCACAAAGCAGGCAGGAGCCAAGGTGAGAGTGGTGAAGGGTAACCTGATCGTGCTCGACATCCCCTACTCCAAGCTGGAGGCACTGGCCGAAGTGAAGGGCGTAGAGATCATCAATATGCCGCCGAAAATGTCGAAGAAGACTGACGTGACACGACAGGTGACGCAGGCCGAAGAGGTGATCGACGGCTCGGCCCCCCAGCTGCCACAGGCCTATACGGGCAAAGGCGTCATCGTGGGCATCATTGACGGCGGCTTCGACCTCACCCACCCGATGTTCAAGGACAAAGACGGCAAGCTGCGCATCAAGGGCTATTATGCAACAGGCAACACGACCCTCGGCGGTGACAGCGTCATCATTACCTTCGACGACGGCCAGAAAGACACGCTCTCCGGCTCGGCCTTCTATAAGCCCGAAGACCTGCTCGACACGCTGAAGGTGAAGGATGTATACGGTTCGCACGGATCACACTGCATCAGCATTGCGGCTGGCAGCATCATAAACGACGTCAAGGGTACGGCAGGCAAGGCACTCGGCGGCATCGCACCAGAGGCAGACATTCTGATCTGCAACAACTACCAGTCTGAACTCGGCTTTAACGCATGGGGGGTGGTGGAAAGTATATATTTCCTGCAGTCGGAGGCAGAGAATGCCGAAAAGCCACTCGTGGCAAGCCTGAGCCAGAACTCGCATTGGGGATGGCACGACGGCATGAGCGATCAAGCCCGCTACTTAGGGTCCTTCTGCAAGGACGCCAATCTCGCACTGATGCTCTGCTCCAGTAACGAGGGCGGATACGGTTCCTATATCAACGAGAAGATAAACGCCGGGGACACACTGCGACTCGTCCCGTACGGCAACTATTCTGACAACTATTTATGGGGCGGTATGAAGACCGAAAAGCAGGTGATGTTTGAGATCGGCATCGTCAACCTCAGCGAAAACAAGGAATACTACCGCATACCCATCACCTTCAGCAATGACGGCATCGTGGATGAAGACGGCGAGGGCGGCAACGGCGTCTGGTTCAACTTCACCGACGACAAGCAGGAACTTTCACGCAAGGAGGCCGCAGCCAAAAGGGAATTCCAGAAGTATATCAGGGGCGGAAACGTGGATATATTCTGCTATTTGAATCAGGCGTACGACGAGAATTACAACGTGTATACCTATACTGAGGTGGCTATCTCTCAGACTGGTACGGAATGGATCGACGATAGGGACGAAAACGGCGATCCAATCGAGTGTGGATTCAATCTCTACTTAGTGCCCCAAGAGGATACGGAACTGCACGCTTGGGGAGACCAGGGATTGAACCTGCTTGCTGTGAAAGCAAACGGCGAAGAAGTCAAGGGCACCAACAAGTGTTCCGTTGGAGACTTCAACACCTCGGGCGAGCCCGTGTCGATAGGAGCCTGGTGTGCCAACGACAAGATCAAGTATGAAGGCACCGAAGCCCAGGAGACAGGCGAGACGGCTGGCGACGTAGCCTTCTTCAGCAGTTACGGCACCGACCTGGCTGGCCACAAGCACCCCGACGTCTGCGCACCCGGCACCAACGTGGTGGCTGCCTACAACAGTTTCGACCCCGATGTGGAGAGTTGGGCCATCTATCAGCGCAAGGGCTACAACGGACAGTTTACAGGCCAGACTGAGAAGCGCGACTACCTCTGGGGCACGAACAGCGGCACATCGATGTCGACCCCGGCTGCAGCAGGCATAGTGGCACTATGGATGCAGGCAGCCAACGATATGGGCAAGACGCTCACCTGTCAGGACATCAAGGACATCATCGCCCATTCGAGCGATACTGACGAGTTTACGGAGGCTTCACCAGAGAGATTCGGACACGGCAAGATCAATGCCTACAAGGGACTGCTCTACGTGCTCGACATGGAGACCAGCATCCCTACACTCAGCAAGGAACAGCCGCGCAACGTCAGTTTCCGCGTAACAGGCGACATCGTGTATGCCGACGGGGCTGAAGACGGTACACCTGTAGCCATCTACAACCTGAAGGGCGTGCTCGTCAGAGAGACAGTCATTGAGGGTGGCACGATCAGCACGGCAGGATTGCCCAAGGGCGTCTATGCCTTACAACTAGGCAGGCTCGGTTCGACCCTGATACGCAAATAACGAAAATCCCCTCGCCGGCTGACGAGGGGATTATTTTTTCACTTTTCACTTCACACTTTTCACTTCTCTATTTCACCTGTACGACGAGGTACTTGCTGGTAGACCAGAAGCGCTGTGGATCGGTGATGCGGAGCACATACTGCTTCTTGGCATCACGCTGGAGCGTGTAAGTACCTGCGGGATGGTTGGTCAGAATCTCAGCAGAAGAGCTGTAGAGCTTAATCTCCTTGTCGATGCGGATGTCGATCTTGGTGAAGTAGTCCTTGTTGAAGTTGGCCTGCAGCACCTCACCCTTGTCGAGGATGTTCTGCTCCTTGAGTTCCTTCTTCGTGCCGAAGACGAACCAGGCAGAGTTGATCTGCTTGTCCTGTGTAGAGATGGTCTCGGCCTTCTGGGTGTTCTCCTGCTTCAGGTTGGCAACGTTCTCGTTGAGGTCGGCCACCTGCTCGTCGAGCTCGGCGATGTGGATGTCCTTCTTGTCGAGTTCCTCACGCAGGGCCTGCAGCTGCTGGTCTTTCTGCTGCATCTGCTCGGTCAGGTTGTCGATGATCTTCTTCAGCTGATCACCCTTGACGCTGCTCTCACGCACCTGCTGCTTCAGTTTGTTGATGAGTTCCTTGTTCTGCTTCATGGCAGACTGGATGAACTGCATGTTCTCCTTGATGCGCAGTTGGGTGTTGGTTCCCTCACCCTCCTTGGCGAGCGTCACGCGGTTCTGTGCCTCTGTAATCTCACGGAAGCCCTCCTCGATGTCGCTCAGGGTGGTCATCATGTCGTTGATCTCATTGTCTTTCTGGGCAATGATCTGTTCCAGCGAGTCACGCTGCATGAGTGCTGCCTGCTCTGCCTTCTTCACTCCTTCGTTGCAACTTGCAACCATCAGGCCACCTAGGGCCAAAACAATCAATTTTCTCATAAGTTTGAATTTTGAAGTTTAATATCTGAATTATTGATTACTTATTAATTTTTATCACTCCGGCCTGCGAGGATGATGACGATCTCACCCTTGGGCTCCGTCGCTGTGAAGTGGGCGATGACCTCGGCGAGGGTTCCCCGGACACTCTCCTCGTGCACCTTTGAGATCTCACGGCAGACGCTGACCTGACGCTCGGCACCATAGACCTCGGCAAACTGCTGGAGTGTCTTCACCAGACGGTAGGGCGACTCGTAGAAGATCATCGTGCGCGTCTCGGCGGCAAGTTCCTCCAATCGCGTCTTGCGTCCCTTCTTCTGAGGAAGGAAGCCCTCGAACACGAATCGGTCGCAGGGCAGCCCGCTCGACACCAAGGCAGGAACGAAGGCCGTCGCTCCGGGTAGACATTGCACCTCTACCCCAGCCTTCACCGCCTCGCGGACGAGGAAGAAGCCCGGATCGCTGATACCTGGCGTGCCGGCATCGCTGATGAGTGCCACGTTCTCACCAGCCAACAGACGGCTGACGACAGCGGCACTGGTGCCGTGCTCGTTGAACTTGTGATGCGACATAAGGGAGTTGCGGATATCGAAATGCTTCAACAGGATGCCCGACGTCCGGGTATCTTCGGCAAGGATGAGATCGACCTCTTTCAGCAGTCGTATGGCACGTAGTGTCATATCCTCCAAGTTGCCTACAGGCGTTGGAACAATATACAATATGCCCATTTCGGGGGACAAAATTAGCGTAAATATTCAGAATAGACAAAAAAAGCGGCAAAATCTTTGCAAATTTTAAAACGTTTTGCTAATTTTGCAGTCATGATAGCAGAAAACATGACAGGAGAGGCGCATCGCCCGGGAAGAATTGAGGTGGTGTGCGGTTCGATGTTCTCGGGCAAGACCGAGGAGCTGATCCGCCGTCTTCGCCGGGCACAGTTCGCCCGTCAGAAGGTGGAAATCTTCAAACCCGCCATCGACGTGAGGTATTCCGAGGAGGATGTCGTCAGTCACGACCAGAAGCATATCATGTCGACGCCCATCGACTCGTCGGCAAGCATCCTGCTGCTTTCGTCGGACTGCGACGTGGTGGGCATTGACGAAGCCCAGTTCTTCGACATGGGACTCGTGGAGGTGTGTAACGAACTGGCCAACAGAGGCATCCGTGTGATTATCGCAGGACTCGACATGGACTACAAGGGTATACCCTTCGGCCCTATGCCAGCCCTCTGTGCCATCGCCGACGATGTGACGAAGGTGCACGCCATTTGTGTGAAGTGCGGCAACCTGGCTTACGTCAGCCACCGTACCGTTGAGGGCTCGCAACGGGTGCTGTTGGGCGAGACGGCTGAGTATGAACCGCTATGCCGAACGTGCTATCAGAAGGCCCTGCAAGAGGAGAAATCAAGGCAAAAAGCACCTTCTGAGTAAAAATCCTTCCAATAAATTTGGCAGATTCAAAAAAACATTGTACCTTTGCACCCGCTTTCGAAAGATTGCGCGAAAAGAAGGTCGATCCGTTAGCTCAGTCGGTAGAGCACAACACTTTTAATGTTGGGGTCTTGGGTTCGAGCCCCAAACGGATCACGGAAGAGAGAGGTTGCAACAACCTCTCTTTTTTATGTAATTGTTTCTCCCCCTGAGTAGGGGGAGCCAGAGGGGGTCTGATCAGCCTCAGAACCTGCCATTGCTCAGACCACCCCTCACCCCTCCCGCTCGGCTCTGCCGCTTGCTACCGAAGGGACGCAAGAACTCAGAAGGGGAAGTGATTACAAAAAGCGCTGGAAGAAGGCGAGAACCCGTTCTTGGGCTTTGAGGGGACAGCTGTGGGGCATATCCCAGAGTTCGGTCTCGAGATTGTCGCCTGCACCCTGACTCTCCCAGACATCGTGCATGATGGCGAAGGCCTTCTGCTCACCAGCCACAGGGAAGAGCTTGTCCTTGGAGCCGTTGATGAAGAGCATCGGCTTGGGACAGGCGATGCTGGCGATGTGAGGATAGTCGAGCCAACGGCGCAAACCCGGCAGACTATTGGCAAAGCCACCATTCTCCGTGCGACTATAATGCAAGGTGAGTTGTTCGTCGGTGGTCACCATCCAACAGACGGCAGCCCCGGCCTTGATACGGTCGGAGAGCGCAGAGAGCATCCAAGTGCGATAGGCTCCCATCGACCAGCCCGTGCAACCGATACGCTTCGAGTCCACCTCAGGCAGAGAGGCGAGATAGTCAGTAGCACGGATATCGTCGTAGGTCATATAGGCAGAGAGATCGATGCCATACATCATCATATTCCCCGCAATCATATCATAGCGGTCGCGACGTGGACCTTCCTTCTGCCCCCGTTCTCCCCACATCGGCGCATCGGTAGAAAACACCACAAAGCCGTTCCGGGCGAGGTAGTCGCCGAAGTATTGTCCCTCATAGTTCTGAACCCAAGCCTCAGCATCCTTGATGACGACAGAATCTTCACAGGCCAGCGGACGGATGACCTTCTCCTTGCCGATGAAGAGATGGGCCCCGTGGTCGTGCAGCACATTCACAGCTGGGAAAGGGCCTTTGCCATCGGGGATAAGCAGATAGGCAGGCACAGTATAATATCGTGAGAGGCGGATCTCGAGTTTTCGTGCCTTGTAGCCCTCGCGCTGTTCCTCATAGAGCACCTTTGCCTCAAAACCGTTGGCGGGTGCCGGCGGCGGGGTGAACATACAGTCGAACACCTTTTCACGGGCGGCCCGTTTCCAGGCATCGAAATCGCGGATATCGCTGTGCCCCCAAGCCAGGGGATAGGTAAGGTCGGCAATGAGCGAGTCGGCATAGACAGGCAGATTGCGCGTGAACTCATATTTCTCGCGTCCCTGCTGCTGGGCGAGGGTCTGACCGCTCCACATCAGCAGAATCCAAAAGACGACTAGACAAGTCTTCGGGCTCGGCTTGTTCATTTCAGTTTGGGTTTGAGTTCATCAGGCGATTCCTTGGTGAACATACTGACCTGCGGGCCGTCTTTCGTGAAGAAATCGGCAATGGTTTTGGGATCGAGAGTCAGAGAGGGCTTGAAGTCATCGCCCGACATATAATCAAGAATGGCGTGTCGCATCTGTCGCGCCACCACACGACGGTCGAGATGGCTGTCAATATCCATCGTCGTCATCAGCAGTTTGCCCTTCAGCACGTTCGCCTCGATGAGCATACCGAGTTTGCGGCTGACGTGCCACGTGTCGATGGGCTGGATGGGCGGCTGGTAGTCCTTCGGCAGCTCCATCAGGTTCATCACCTGCGCCCGGTTCAGCAGTTCCCACCAGTTCAGGTTGCTCCAGTCGTCGGTGGGGAAGCCGTATTTGAAGAGCGGATGCTGCGTGTCGATATAGGCTCCCGTAGTATGGGGCGGCCGCATCTTGAACCACGAGGTGTTCCAGAACACCGGGAGATAGTGCTGCACGACGTCGCTGCCCAGACGCACCTTGCCCGCAGCCGTCAGCAGCACCTTGCCGCCTTTCTTCAGCACGGCGATCGCCTTGGCGTCGAGCGTATCGGAGATATGTATTCCGCCGTTCTCTGCTTGGGCGATGGAATCGGGATAAACCCAGAAGTCCCAATGGTTCGACACTTGTCTGCCAATCCTGACAGTCAGCGTGAGTTTGCAGGGGTGACTGATGCTGTCGAGGGGATAGACGATAGTACCGATCTCACAGTTCTTACCAATGGGGATGCTGTCTGAGGAGAGACCACCACCCATGATGACCCGTTCACCCTCGGTGATGAAGAAATTCTTCCGGATCGGCGAGACATTTCCGTAGTAGGCATTATATACCTCAACGGGCACCCGCAGCGTGTCGGCGGTAGTATAGACGAATTTGGGGAACCGCGCCAGAGGTACCAAGGGTGAGCAGAACTCCCGCCAGTTTTCGGCAGAGACATACCCCTTTTCACGCCAATGTACATTCAAGGGTCCGACGAGAGCCGTACCCTGTCCGCTGTAGTCGTTGAGCGACAAGAGCTGGAATCCGACATAGTCCTTCGTGCGCAGGTTACGCTCGATCTCATATTTATAACAGAGCGTCTGCAACTGTCCGCTGGCCATCAGGAATTTCTCAGCCTGCGACTCCATACCGTTCTCACGGAGCAGGTCACGGAAGATTTCGAAGTTACGAGGCTTATAAACTCCCACGTATTCGGCCATCTCACGGAAGTCGGGGAAGGCGCACCACTGACCTTGCTCATGGGCGAGGATCGGCGTATTGTTTGGGATGCTGTCCTTGTAGTTGCGAGGGTATTCTATCTGAATAAAATAGTCATCATCGGCGTGGGGAGCGTGCTTGTCCCAGTCGAGGCCTCGTGCCCCACCCTTCACGTGATACTCCGACCCATTGTCCCAAGCCCAGCCTCCACCAACGGAGGCACCGCAGTAAAGGCGCGAGGGATCGTAGCGCTTCATCGCCTGCACCCAGTCGTTGCAGTACGACACCCAGTCGCCAGCCGGTTCGTTACCTGCCGCCATCATCACAAACGAGGGGTGATGACCGTAGGTATCGACGATGCGCTTCGACTCTTCCAACAAGTATTCATCGATCTTCTGTCCCCGACGCAGCTTCACCCCATGGTTTGGCCACGAGGGACCCTCCGGTTGCAAGTAGATGCCCATCTTATCGGCAGCAGCGAAAGCAGCCTCAGGCGGACAATAGGAATGGAAACGCATGTGGTTCAGACCGTACTCCTTCATCTTCGTGAAGATGCTAATCCACGAGGCCTCGTCGGTGGGAGGATATCCCGTCTCAGGGAAACAGCAGTTCTCCACCGTACCGCGCAAGTAGGCAGGACGATTGTTGATATACAGCTGCCTGCCTACCGCCCGCACCTGACGGATGCCGAAGGTGGTCTCGTAACTGTCGGAACTGGTAAAGAGGCCAATCTTATAGATTTTCGGATTGAACTCATCCCATAAGGTAAAATTCTTCCTCATGGGGATGCGCAGATCCATCGTCGATTCGGTGATCTGCTGCGAGAAAGACAAGACGAGCTCCTCCTTATCCTGCGACAAAATGATCACCTGCATATCCTCATCGTACAGAATGGGATCATATTTGGTGTCGAACTGTACTTTCACCTGCAACATACCATCCAAAGGCTCCGGGTTGATCTTCACCTCCTTGATGATGATATGCTGGCGCCGGCTGCAGAGTTCCATCCTTCCGATGATACCGTTCCAATTGCCTTGCGTCTGGTCGGTGACGCTGTGGGAGTCCTGTCCGACGCAGACATTCTCGATGCCGTTGTACACACAGACGGCAATGGTGTTGCGCTGGCCTGGAACAAGACACTGCGTCACATCGTACTGATGCGGCGTGGAGAGCGACATCTGATGCCCCACCTCTATGCCGTTGACATAGACGGTGGTCTCGATATGCGGACGTTCCAGGAAGAGCGTCACACGCTGGTTCTTCCAGTTGCGGGGGATGTAGACACGCTTCCGGTACCACGCCTTGCCGACGAAGTGCTTCTCTGGCGTGAGGAAGAAGGGGAACTTCACATTACCCTCACGACGGTACTGCTCCATCCAGGGGTTGAAGTAGTACGACGAGTCGTAGGTCGAACCGGTCCAGCGGGTGTCGGCCGTTACGGGATTGCCTTTTCCGTTGGTGAGCAGCGAACCCGGCAGCATCACGTAGTCGTCGTAATGTGTCGAGTCGTTGAGGGAGAGATCCCAGGAACCCGCCAGGCTGATGACCTCCTGAGCGGAGGCGGTGACAACTGAGAACAGACAAATGATCAGTGTCAGAAGACAGAAGAAACGCAGTTTTCTCATTCGATGATGTTATTTTACATCGCAAAGGTACGAAAAATCTGTGATAATCTGTGCAATCTGTGGCTTTTTTTGTACCTTTGCCACCAAAAAAAGAGAATATGAAGAGAAATTATCTATTGATGATTGCCATCGTCGTCATCATCAGCGGCGCGATGACAGCCTATCGCTGTTCCAATGACCAGCAGCAGGCCGCAGCGTCTCCCACGGAAGACAGCAGCCAGTTTACGAACATCACCGATGTGGTGCCCGACGCCATCCTCGAGATCCGCTATTACGGTACTTATAATTTCGTAGGCGCGCGCGTAGACGGCTATCTGCAACCCACTGCCCTGCTGACGAAACAGGCAGCCCAGGCTCTCCGTGCCGTCAGCGACGACGTGAAGGCACAAGGCTATCGGTTGAAGATCTATGACGCCTACCGTCCGCAGATGGGTGTAGATCACTTTGTGCGCTGGGCGGAAGACATCCCCGACACACTGATGAAGACCTACTTCTATCCCAACCTCGACAAGAGCGTGCTCTTCGAACAGGAGTACATCTATGAGAAAAGCGGCCACACACGCGGTTCTACCGTCGACCTCACCCTCTTCGACATGACCACGGAAAAAGAACTCGACATGGGCGGCACCTTCGACTGGTTCGGTCCCGAGAGCCATCCAGACTTCTGCGGCAATCCAGAGACAGGCGAATATACAGGTGATAACAGCAAGAGTCCCACAGGCCGAAGCATCACGGCTGAGCAGTTCGCCAACCGCATGATCCTGCGCCAGGCAATGCTCCGTCACGGATTCAAGGCCCTTGACAGCGAGTGGTGGCACTTCACCCTCAAAGACGAGCCCTTCCCCGACACCTACTTCACCTTCCCCGTGAAACAGCTATAGCTTTACGAGTGGCCTGAAACGAAATAAAAGCAGTCAGCGGAAATCGTCCGTGACTGCTTTTCTTTCTTGCTTCTCTCTTTGGTAGCGGGAGCCGGGATTGAACCGGCGACCTCATGATTATGAATCATGCGCTCTAACCAGCTGAGCTATCCCGCCATCATCTGTTTCGTTAAGCGGGTGCAAAGGTACTACTTTTTCCGGAACTAACAAAATTTTTAGGGAAATATTTTGTATTTCCGCAGAAAATTCGTACTTTTGTGCCGAAATAGACAATCAAAAGCAACAACAAGCACTTACCGGAAGCGTATGGGAAAGCAACGAATCGACATCGAATACCCCCTGACGACGAAGTCTCACAACATCGTGTGGGAGCAGATCAGCAGTGCCCACAGGCTGGAACGCTGGTTGGCAGACCATGTGGAAGAGCGAGACGGCGAGTTCATCTTCACCTGGGGTGAGCCCTGGACGGAACAGGATGTGCGCAAGGCGCAACTGATAGAGTATGTGAAGTACGACCACATCCGCCTGAAATGGGAGGATGACGAGGCCGAGGGCGATGAAGACAGCTACTGGGAGATGCGCATCGGGAAGAGTGACCTGACCAACCACCTGACCCTGCTGATCACCGACTTCGCCGATGACGACGATGCCGACGGACTGCGGATCTTGTGGGAGAGCAACCTCGACAGGCTGCACCGCGCCAGCGGACTGTAATTAATTGATAATTGAAAATTGATAATTGAGAATTAAGAAACTCTACATATTTATTATTAAGCAGTTCGGGCTGCTGTTCTTTGGTACGTTCTTCATCTGCCAGTTTGTGCTGATGATGCAGTTCTTGTGGCGCTACGTCGACGAACTGATCGGCAAGGGACTGTCGCTCGAGATCATGGCCAAGTTCTTCTGGTATATGGGTCTGATGCTGATGCCGCAGGCTTTCCCGTTGGCCATCCTGCTGTCGGCGCTGATCACCTTCGGCAACCTGGGTGAGAGTTCGGAGCTGACGGCCATCAAGGCGGCGGGCATCTCGCTGATGCAGACCTTCCGCCCGCTCATCATCATCGTGCTGATGATCTCGTGCATCTCCTACTATTTCCAGGACGTGATCGGTCCGAAGGCCAACCTGTCGTTCTACCAGATGCTGCTTTCGGTCAAGCACAAGAGTCCTGAACTCGAGATTCCCGAGGGTGTGTTCTACGACGGTCTGCCCGGCTCGAACATCTACGTCCAGAAGAAGAATATGGACACTGGTATGCTCTACGGTATCATGATCTACCGCCAGACGGGCAGTTACGAAGACCAGGCCATCATCCTCGCCGACTCAGGCATGATGCAGACGACGGAAGAGAAGAAGCATCTGCTGCTGACTCTTTATAGCGGCGAGTGGTTTGAGAACATGCGTTCGCAGGACCTCGCCAACAGCGCCAACATCCCCTACCGGCGTGAGACATTCTCGACGAAGCGCATCGTCATCGACTTCGACAGCGGCCTGAACATGACAGATATGGCCGACATCGCCGGCGACGCCCGTATGAAACCCCTGAGCAGGCTGTTGCACGACGTCGACTCCATCAAGGAGCATAACGACAGCGTGGGCTATTCGTTCTACGTCGACGCCAAGCGCTACAGCCTGCGTCTGCCCGAGATAACTCCCCAAGACTCGGTGAAGATGATGAAGGAGCTGGCTGCCGACAAGACGACCATCGACTCCATCTACGAGCGACAGTCGCCCGCTGACCGTCAGGCTGCAGTCAAGAGCGCCCTGTCGAGTGTGCAGTCTGCGAAGATGGACGTGGAGATGAAGGCCGAATACGCCTACAGCCTGCACCGGTATTATCGTCACCACCAGTTGGAGGCCATCAAGAAGTTCACGCTGTCGCTCTCGTGCCTGATCTTCTTCTTCATCGGCGCTCCGCTGGGTGCCATCATCCGCAAGGGCGGTCTCGGAGTGCCCGTCATCGTGTCGGTGCTGGTGTTCATCATCTACTATATCTTCGACAACTCTGGTTATAAGATGGCCCGTGAAGGAGAGTGGACCGTCGCCTTCGGCATGACGATCTCTACGTGGACACTTGCCCCCGTCGCCGCCTTCTTCACCTATAAGGCGAACAAAGACTCGGTGGTGTTCAATATCGACCTGTACAAACAGATCGTCAGCCGTATATTGGGTCTGCGCACCAAGCGTAACATCACCCGCAAGGAGGTCATCATCGAAGATCCGAAATACCTGCTTGATGCCGAGATGCTTAAGAATATCAGTATCGCCATCGAGCGCTACGGCGAGGAGCACCATCTGCTGCGCTGGCCGAATCCCATCAAGGTCTTCTTCCACTCTGGCGACGACCACGACATTGAATCCATCAACAATGTGCTCGAAACGGCCATCGAGGATCTCTCGTACACGAGGAACAACTACGTGCTGATGAAGCTCAACCAGTTCCCCGTCATTGCCACCCATGCCCACACGCGTCCCTTCCAGCGCAAATGGCTGAACGCGATCACGGGACTCTTCCTGCCTACGGGACTGTTTTTCTATATCCGCATGATTCGCTTCCGCATCCGTCTCTATCGTGACCTGCAGCACATCATCCGCGTCAACAACAAGCTCATCCCCCGTGTCGTCGAACTGGGCGACTCGCAAGCCGAGAAATGCAATACATAATATATATAAATAAGGTGTAAGAATGGAACAACTGAAATTAAATACGATCGAGGAGGCGCTGACAGACTTCCGGGAAGGTAAGTTCGTCATTGTCGTTGACGATGAAGACCGCGAGAACGAAGGCGACCTGATATGTGCCGCCGAGATGATAACCCCCGAGATGGTCAACTTTATGCTGATCCACGCCCGCGGTGTGCTCTGCGCCCCCATCACGCTCAACCGCTGCAAGGAACTCGACCTGCCCCATCAGGTGCAGGACAACACCTCGGTGCTGGGCACACCCTTCACCGTCACCGTCGACAAACTCGAAGGCTGTACCACCGGTGTCTCTGCCCACGACCGTGCGGAGACCATCAAGGCACTCGCCGACCCATCTTCAAGACCAGAGACCTTCGGACGTCCGGGACATATCTGCCCGCTCTATGCCCAGGACAACGGCGTGCTGCGTCGCAGCGGACATACCGAAGCCGCCATCGACCTCTGCCGCATGGCAGGCCTCTACCCTGCCGGCGCCCTGATGGAAATCATGAACGAAGACGGCACGATGGCCCGTCTGCCGGAACTGATGGCCTTCGCCAAACAATGGAACATGAGAATCATCAGCATCAAGGATATGATCGCCTACCGCCTCAGGAAAGAGTCGCTGATAGAAGTCGGCGAGGAAGTGGATATGCCTACGGACTACGGTCACTTCCGGCTGGTGCCCTTCCGTCAGAAGAGCAACGGCCTGGAACACCTGGCACTCATCAAGGGTGAATGGCGCGAAGACGAGCCTGTGCTGGTGCGTGTGCATTCCTCATGTATGACGGGCGACATCCTCGGCTCGAAGCGCTGCGACTGTGGCGAACAGCTGCACAAGGCGATGCAGGCCATCGAGCAGGAAGGCAAGGGCGTGGTGATCTATATGCAACAGGAGGGCCGAGGCATCGGACTGATGAACAAGATCGCCGCCTATAAGCTGCAGGAAGAGGGTCTGGACACCGTCGATGCCAACGTACACTTAGGCTTCAAGCCCGATGAGCGTGACTACGGTTGTGGGGCCCAGATGCTGCGACACTTAGGCGTGCACAAGATGCGATTGTTGACAAACAACCCCGTGAAGCGCGTCGGACTCGAGGCCTACGGGCTGGAGATCGTCGAGAACGTGCCCATCGAGGTGACGCCCAACCCCTACAACCTGCGCTATCTCGAAACGAAAAAGAACCGTATGGGGCATACACTTCATCTGAAGTAAAAAGTGAAAAGAAAAGAGCGAAAAGTGAAAAAAGTATAGTCTTTAACTCCTTTTAACTCCTTTAACTCCTTTAACTCCCCAAAAATTGGTACTTTTGCATCCAAATTTAGAAACCAAATGGCAAAACTATCCAATCGATTACAGCGTCTGGCACCTTCTGCCACGCTGGCAATGTCGCAGAAGAGCTCTGAGATGAAGGCTCAGGGTATCGACGTTATCAACATGAGCGTCGGCGAACCTGACTTCAACACCCCCGACCATATCAAGCAAGAGGCCAAGATAGCCATCGACGAGAACTACTCCAAGTACTCGCCCGTTCCCGGCTACCCCTTCCTGCGTCAGGCCATCGCCCGTAAGCTGGAGCGTGAGAACCACCTGCACTACTCTCCCGACGAGATCCTCGTGTCGAACGGTGCCAAGCAGAGCGTCTGCAACACGGTGATGGCGCTGGTGGACGATGGTGAGGAAGTGATCATCCCCGCTCCCTACTGGGTGAGCTACCCACAGATGGTACTCCTGGCAGGCGGCAAGCCCGTATTCGTGGAGGCCGGCTTCGAGCAGAACTTCAAGATGACCGCCGAGCAGTTGGAGGCCGCTATCACGCCGAAGACCCGCATGCTCATCCTCTGTTCGCCCAGCAACCCGACGGGCAGCGTGTACAGCAAAGAGGAACTGAAGGCGCTGGCTGACGTCATCCTCAAGCACGAAGACCTGTTCGTGCTGGCAGACGAGATCTACGAACACATTAATTATATTGGTAAGCACGAGTCGATTGCGCAGTTCCCCGGCATGAAGGAGCGCGCCATCATCGTCAACGGTGTGTCGAAGGCATACGCTATGACCGGCTGGCGCATCGGATACATCGCCGCACCGGAGTGGATCGTCAAAGGCTGCAACAAGCTGCAGGGACAGTACACCAGTGGTCCGTGCAGCGTCAGTCAGAAGGCAGCAGAGTTTGCCTACACGAGCGACCAGCAATGTGTGGAAGATATGCGGAAGGCTTTCGAGCGCCGCAGGGATCTGATTGTGAAACTGGCCAAGGACATTCCCGGTCTGGAGGTGAACGTGCCCGAGGGTGCCTTCTACCTCTTCCCCAAGTGCTCCAGTTTCTATGGCAAGAGCGATGGTGAGACAACCATCAACAACTCTACTGACTTTGCGATGTATTTGCTCGAAAAGGGGCATGTGGCCACCGTCGGAGGCGACGCTTTCGGCGACCCGGAATGTTTCCGCATGAGTTACGCAACAAGTGACGAAAATATCATCGAAGCAATGAAACGAATCAAGGAGATAGTGGCGAAATTGAAATAAATCGAAAAATTCGTAGTTAAAAGATATTAATTCGTCTTCTATACCACTTTTAATTGTTATCTTTGCGAGGTGATTTGAAATTGACTATATTTAAACATTCATTTTTAATAACTAAAAAAATTAAAATCATTCAATTATGGCAACAACAACAAAGGCTGCAGCCCCAGCTAAAAAATCGGGCTTCCAAGGTGTTAAAGCTGCATGGATTATCCTCGTGATTTGCGCTCTTGCAGGTTATGGTGTATGGTATTTCGTTATGGGTAACCCCGACAACTTCGTCGGCGGCGACCGCTCAGGTCATCCCGCAAACCTTCTCGGTACAGTGTATAAGGGAGGTTTCGTGGTAGGTCTGATCCTGACCCTTCTCTTCACTGTAATCTGCCTCGGTATCGAGCGCTTCTTCGCCATCAAGACCGCTTCTGGTAAGATGAACCTCGCCAAGTTCACCGCAGACGTGAAGGCTGCCATCAAGGCACAGGACTTCGCAAAGGCAAAGGATCTCTGCAACAAGATGCAGGGTACCGTTGGTAACGTGGTGATGGCTTCTATCAACATGTACCAGACCGTTGAGACTGACGACACGCTGAAGAAGGCTGCTAAGATTGCAAAGATCCAGCAGGCTCACGAAGAGGCTACTCAGCTTGAGATGCCTACTCTCCAGATGAACATGCCTATGGTCGCTACCATCGTATCTCTGGGTACCCTGACCGCTCTGTTCGGTACTGTGCTCGGTATGATCGGATCGTTCCAGGCTCTGTCTGCAGGTGGTGGTGCTGACTCTATGGCTCTGTCTGCCGGTATTTCCGAGGCCCTTGTGAACACAGCATCTGGTATCTTGACCTCTTGGGTTGCTACCGTTGTTTACAACTTCTTCTCAAACAAGATCGACAAGCTGACCTACGCTCTCGACGAGATCGGTTTCACTATCTCAGCTACTTACGATTCTAACCACAACGAGGCTTAATCTTTATCCATTTTTTTAACGCATTAAAAGCATTTAGAGAATGGCTAAAATTAAGATACAGAAAAAAGACATCTGGATTGACATGACGCCAATGTCAGACGTGATGACGCTGCTTCTGTGTTTCTTCATGTTGACCTCAACATTCCTGACACCGGAACCAGTACAAGTCACCGCGCCTAACTCTGTGTCGGAAGTCAAGATACCCGAGCAGGATCTGCTGACCATTCTGGTGAACCCAGACGGCAATATCTACGTGGGTACCGAAAACAAGAACCACATGAAGGAGATGTTGGAGACGATGACCGACAAGTTCGGTATCACTCTGAACGCCACCCAGGAAAAGCACTTCCTCGAGGATGCTATGGTGGGTGCTCCCATGGGTAAGCTTGCTGACTATCTGAACCTCTCTACGGAGAAGATGACAGAGGCAATCCAGAAGCTCGGTCTGCCGCTTGACAGTATCAGCGGTGGAAAGAGTGAGTTCCAGGAGTGGGTCTCTGCGGCCCGCAGTGCTAACCCTGACATGAAGCTCGCCATCAAGTGCGACGCCAACACTTCTTACGCTGTGGTGAAGAAGATGATGTCAGAACTTCAGGACATGAGCGAGAACCGTTTCCAGCTCATCACGAATCTCGATGTTAAACGTCTAAACGAATAGTATCATGGCAAAGAAAAATCTATCCAAGCAGAAAAAGATGGATACCCGCGTGAACTTCACGCCGATGGTAGACATGATGATGCTGTTGATCACCTTCTTCATGCTGTGTACTACGCTGGCTAAGCCGCAGGCCATGCAGCTGACGATGCCAAGTAACGACGAGAACTTGCAGAAGGAAGATAAGCAGGTAACGAAGGCTTCTCATACCATCACATTGTATCTTGGCGCTAACGACAAGATCTACTATGTGGCCGGTCTGCCCAACTACGACGATCCCGCATCTTGTGTGAAGGAGACCACCTATGGTAAGGATGGTATCGAGAAGGTGCTCAACGAGCATACGACCGAAGAGGGTATCAACCCCGTGGCCAAGATCAAGCTGGCAAAGAAGGAGCTCGACGCTAAGAAGAACGAGTACAACTCGAAGATGACCGACGAACAGTATCAGGAGCAGTTGAAGAAACTGAAGAAGGGTGAGCTTCCCACTGGTGAGAAGGTGCCCACACTGACCTGTATCATCCGTCCGCTTCCGACAGCTACCTATGCCAACATGGTTGCCGCTCTTGACGAGATGCTGATTAGCAATATTGATAAGTATGTGATTGACGACATCGACAAGATGAGCGACGACGACAAGGCGCTCATTGAGAAGGCTGGCGTCAAGTAACCCCTAAAAACGAAGAAGAACTATGGGAAAAATAGATCTTATAGATAATGGCTGGGTCGACCTCGTATTTGAAGGTAAGAACCAGGCCTACGGAGCTTATCAATTACGTAAGGACACAGGTAAACGTAACCTGAAGTCGCTGATCACCATGTTCGCCATGTTCGCCATCATCGCGGCCATCGTCATCGCAAAGGTTTCTATCGACAACTACATCGCTTCGCGCAATGCAGCCATCGAGACCGATGTGGAGCTGACGAGCCTGGCCGAGAAGAAGGAAGCCAAGGTAGAGCGTAAGGAAGAGCCTCAGGTTGAGAAGATCGAGGTTGAAAAGGTAAAGAGCTCTGTAGCATTTACAACACCTGAAATTAAGAAGGATGAAGATGTAGCCCCCGAGGACGAGATCAAGTCTCAGGATGAACTGGCACAGACGAACACCGCCATCGGTGCTTTCGATGTGAAGGGTAACGATGAGGCAGAAGGTGAAGTGCTCAAGGCTAAGGAAGTAATCGCACAGCCCGAACCCCCGAAGGAGGAAGAGACAAAGGTCTTCGACGTGGTTGAGGAAATGCCTCAGTTCCCCGGTGGTCCCCAGGCCCTGTTCGAGTATCTTTCGAAGAACATCAAGTATCCCGTTGTGGCTGAGGAGAACGGCGTACAGGGTCGTGTGATCGTGACCTTCGTCGTAGAGCGTGACGGTTCGATTACCGACGTGAAGGTCGTCAAGTCTGTTGACCCCTCACTCGATAAGGAGGCCCAGCGCGTGGTGAAGTCCATGCCTCACTGGATTCCTGGTAAGCAGAACGGTTCTGCCGTACGTGTGAAGTACACCGTACCTGTAACCTTCCGTCTTCAGTAATTTTTAAAGATGAACGCATTCAACAAATTACACATATTAGTTGGATTCACTCTAATGTTAGGCTTGCTCCACGCATGTGGGAGCAAGCCTAATCCTGAAAAGGAAGAGGCCTATCAGAAAGCCGCCAGCTGTCTGGCTGCCGACGAGAGCTTCTACCCCATCATCGACGAAGCGCTCTATTATTTCCAAAACCAGACGCTCGACTCCATCACCCCCATCTATATCAACGAGCAGGAGGCGGTGCAGAAGCTGATGAAACTGGAAACTTGGCTGGCGTTCACCACGCGTGACTTCACCGCCAAGGAGAGAAAGAACCTGCAGGACCGCAGGTATCTGCCCAGGGCCATCCCCATCGCCTACGACGGACTGGCCATCATCGTCAACAACGCCAATCCCGACACCTGCATCACCGTGAAGGATTTCAGACGTATCCTTCTGGGCGAAATGACCAAATGGAACGAACTGAACCCGAAATCAGGCATGGGTGATATCGACGTTGTCTTCGACAACCCCCTGTCCAGCACCGTCCGCTGGTGTGTGGACTCCATCCTGGGAGGTCAGGAATTCAAGAACCCCAACATCGGCGCCGTGAAGACCAGCGCCGCTGTGATCGACTATGTTGAGAACCACCAGAATGCCCTCGGTATCATCGGCAGCAACTGGCTCAACGACAAACGTGACACGACGAATGTCACCTTCAAGAAGAATATTACCGTGATGGGCGTCTCCAAGCTCGACTCCGCCACCAAGGCCAACAGCTGGAAGCCCTATCAGTTCTATCTATATAATGGCAACTACCCGCTCATCCGCACCATCTATGCGCTGCTGAACGAGCCAAGAAGCGGCGTACCCTCGGGATTCGCACACTTCTGTCAGTTGCCTAAAGGGCAGAAAATCATTCTGCGCTACGGACTGTTGCCAAGAACAGCCAATATGAACGTCAGAGAAGTGATAGTGAACAGAGAGTAGAGAAAAGTGAAAAGTGATTTTTGGAAACCGATTAAACTATTTGAGTTTTCTGACGTCATAGAAACGAGAGTTAATTAACAAGATGTATAACGTATAAAACGAGAGAATTATGAAAACGATCAAATATCTAGTAATGGGTGTGCTGCTGGCAGGTTTCAGCACCACCGCTATGGCACAGGAGGCAGAGCTCAACGCAGCCCTGCAGGCCATCAAGAACAATGCAGCCGACAAGGCTGACTTAGTGAAAACCGCTCAGAAGAAGAACAAGAAGAACGCCGATGCCCTCGTCGCTATCGGACGTGCTTTCTACGAGGCACAGGATACGGCTCAGGCCCGTGCTTTTGCCACGCTGGCCGACGAGGCAGCAAAGCACAAGTGCGCTCCCGCCTTCATCCTTCTGGGTGACATCGAGGCTTTCGCCAACGAGGGAGGTAAGGCTGCCGGTTACTACAACCAGGCTACCTACACCGATCCTAAGGATCCCACCGGCTACTACAAGTATGCTCTGGTGTATCGTAAGATCTCTCCGAAGGGTGCCGTTCAGAAGCTGGCTGACCTGAAGGCCCAGCGTCCCGACATCGAGGTGGATGCTCTGTCTGGTCACATCTACTACCTGTCGAACGAGTTTGAGAAGGCTCGTGAGGCTTATGGCAAGGTGCCCGTAGGTAAGATGGAGAAGAACGACATCGTGGAGTATGCTATGGCTTCTTACTTCCTGGGCAAGCACGCTGAAGGTCTTGAGAGAGTGAAGGCAGGTCTGACCAAGGAGCCGCGTAATGCCGCTATGAACCGTCTGGCTATGTTCTTCAACACTGAGCTGGGTAACTTCGACGATGCCGTGAAGTATGGCGACGCCCTCTTCAACCAGTCAGACAGTGCTAAGTTCTCTTATCTGGACTACGCCTATCTGGGCAATGCCTTCAACGGTCTGAAGCAGGCTGATAAGGCTATCGAGCAGTACAACCTCGCTCTGCAGTCAGAGTTCGACAACAAGGCCAAGCGCGCCGGTGTCGTCAAGCAGCTCTCCGATGCTTACGCTGAGAAGGAAGACTACATCAACGCTATCGAGCGCTATAAGGAGTATCTGGAGGGTATCGAGAAGGCTACCGCTACCGATATGGCCGCTCTCGGAAGCCTGTACACCCAGCACGCCAGCAAGCTGACTGATCCCGTTGCCAAGAAGGAAGCCTTCACTCAGGCTGACGGTGTGTATGCCGGTCTGGCAGAGAAATACGAGAACGCTGTTGAGTATGCTAACTTCATGCGTGCCCGTGTGAATGCCCAGATGGATCCCGACTCTAAGCAGGGTCTCGCCAAGCCTTACTACGACAAACTCATCGAGCTCATCGCCCCGAAGGCTGAGAAGGACAATTCCGACAAGGCCCGTCTGATTGAGGCTTATCGCTACAACATCGCTTACTTCTTCATTGTGAAGGAAGACAAGGCTCAGGCTAAGGACTATGCCAACAAGCTCATCGCCATCGATCCTGACAATGAGGTTGCAAAGCAGATTCTCGGAGTGAAGTAATTAAGGTAACGACCATAAAAAATCCCTCGCCAGAAGGCGGGGGATATTTTTTTTGATAACTGCCGTTTGTTTAGCCCAGGCTGATAGCCTCAGAAGGACAAACACTTGCACAGGTGCCGCACTCAGTGCACAGATCGGGATCGATAGAATACTTCTCACCCTCAGAAATTGCCTCAACGGGGCACTCACCCTGACATGTACCGCAAGCGATGCAGTCGTCACCAATTACATATGCCATAATCGTTACAAATTTAAAGTGTTAATACTATAAATACCTTAATTAGGTGATGCAAAGGTACAAACTTTTTCGATATCTCCCAAATTTTAGGTAGCCAATTTCAGCTAAATGGCTTAATTTATACACTGTCGAAATAGTGAAGGATATAATAAAAGGCACTGTTTTCACGTTATAATATCGTATGTATATAAGACATATAATATCATTTTTACTGGTGATGGGTTGTCTGACGGCAACCGCTCAGGAGCGAAAGGTGCAGAACAAGCCGTATACCGACTTGAGACCGCTGCATCTGGGTATTCTCGTGGGCATGAACCTGCAGGATATCGAACTGGAGAACGTGGGTCCGCAGACCATCCTGCTGGAAGACGGCACCACGAAGACAGAGACCATCGTCTGTGACGACGACAAATGGAATGCGGGTTTCTCGGTAGGCGTGTTGGCCGACCTCAGGATCTCGCAGCATCTGAACCTGCGCTTTACACCCAGTATGCACTTCGGTGCCAAGCACCTCACCTTTTATAATATGACGGAACTGACACCAGAGGGCAGACTGACAGAGATGACGCAGGACATGAAGACCACCTACATGTCGTTTCCCGTAGATCTGAAGTTCTCTGCCGAGCGCTGGAACAACTACCGTCCCTATATCATCGCCGGTGTGAACCAACTGGTGAACCTGACCAGCAAGAACCAGGACTTCCTGCAGCTGAAGCGTACCGACACGATGATTGAGATCGGACTGGGCTGCGACCTCTACCTACCCTTCTTCAAACTCATCCCGGAACTGAAGTTCTGCTACAGTCTGACCAACGCCATCGACTCGCGACATGCCGACGAATTGCAGGATACCAACAAGCGGATGTATGCCAACGCAGTAAGCAGGGGACAGACGAAGATGATTGTTTTAACCTTCTATTTCGAATAGAACTGTTAAAAAAGCATAATTACCTGACTGATTATGCGTTATGGTCATGTTATCCGGATAAAAAGTAGTACCTTTGCACCCGCTTTTCGGCGTAACCGATGGAGGGAAGTAACGAGTTGCCCGTCTATGTTGCGTTGGAACGATACAACAAATTTAATTATTTAGTAGTTAAAATGGATTTAATTAAAGTTGCTGAAGAAGCATTTGCAACCGGCAAGAAGTTCCCAGAATTCAAGGCTGGTGACACTATTACTGTCGCTTACAAAATTATCGAGGGTTCAAAGGAGCGTATCCAGCTCTATCGTGGCGTTGTCATCAAGATCTGTGGTCATGGTGACAAGAAGCGTTTCACCGTTCGTAAGATGTCAGGCACTGTAGGTGTCGAGCGTATCTTCCCCATTGAGTCACCCAACATCGACTCTATCGAGATCAACAAGATCGGTAAGGTACGTCGCGCTAAGCTGTACTACCTGCGCAAGCTCACAGGTAAGGCTGCCCGCATCAAGGAGAAGCGTCGTCCTGTTAGCGCAGAGTAATCCGCACGACGAACAAGATAAAAGAGATCTCAACGCTGGGGTCTCTTTTTTAAACAACAATAACTTATGAAAGAATTAGCCCTCAAGTACGGATGTAATCCGAACCAGAAGCCCTCGCGGATCTTTATGACCGAGGGAGAGTTACCCATCGAAGTAATCAACGGCCGTCCTGGCTACATCAATTTCCTCGACGCCTTTAATGCCTGGCAACTGGTGAAGGAGCTGAAGGCCGCTACCGGTCTGCCTGCCGCTGCCTCATTCAAGCACGTGAGTCCTGCCGGTGCTGCTGTCGGTCTGCCTCTGAGCGACACCCTGAAGAAGATCTACTTCGTCGACGACGTGAAGGACCTGGACGCCTCGCCTATCGCCTGTGCCTATGCCAGAGCCCGTGGTGCCGACCGTATGTCGAGCTATGGTGACTTCGTGGCCCTGAGCGATACCTGCGACGCCATAACCGCCAAGCTGCTGAAGCGTGAGGTGAGTGACGGTGTGATTGCCCCCGACTATACCCCAGAGGCTATCGAGATACTGAAGGACAAGCGCAAGGGTACCTATAATGTGATCAAGATCGACCCCAGCTATGTGCCTGAACCCGTAGAGCGCAAGCAGGTGTTCGGTATCACCTTCGAGCAGGGTCGCAACGAGATCAAGCTCGACGACGATGCCCTCTTCGAGAATATACCCACACAGAACAAGACCTTCACCCCTGAGGCCAAGCGTGACCTGATCATCGCTTTGATCACGCTGAAATACACGCAGTCGAACTCAGTGTGCTACGTGAAGGACGGTCAGGCAATTGGTATCGGTGCCGGTCAGCAGAGCCGTATCCACTGTACGCGTCTGGCTGGTAACAAGGCCGATATCTGGTGGTTGCGCCAGCATCCGAAAGTGATGAACCTTCCTTTCATCGACAATATCCGCAGAGCCGACCGCGACAACACCATCGACGTGTATATCTCCGAGGACGAACATGATGACGTGCTTCGCGACGGTGCCTGGCAGCAGTTCTTCAAGACTAAGCCCGAAGTGCTGACAATGGAAGAGAAGAAAGCGTGGATTGCCCAGAACACGAAGGTAGCCTTAGGTTCTGATGCCTTCTTCCCCTTCGGCGATAATATCGAGCGCGCCCATAAGAGCGGTGTGGAGTTTATCGCCCAGGCCGGCGGCAGCGTACGTGATGATCATGTGATCATGACCTGCGATAAATACGGTATCGCAATGGCGTTCACAGGAGTGAGGTTGTTCCACCATTAAAAGGTAAAAGGGTAAAAAGGTAAAAAAGTAAATGGACGATTTTCAGAATATCCTGGAGAACGGCATTAACTTCGGACGCGGAGGTGATAAGCCGAAGGACGACGGCAAGGTGAAGACCAAAGCCAAGAAGAAACAGTATATCACCGGTGCTCACGGCAGCGGTTCTGCACGCCAGAAGGCCAAGTATCGTGAGCAGCGTGCCAACAGGCACAAGAAATAAGAATCATCCCCCGCCGGTTGGCGAGGGATGTTTGTTTTTTATTTGAAGATCTTCTGGGCGAACATCGTCAGGTAGATGCGCCAGTTGCGCCAGATGTGACCGCCATCGGTCTCTACATACTCATACTTATAGCCTTTGCTGTCCCAGAAGGCGCGCAGGTCGACTGTTGACTGATAGAGGAAGTCGGTCTTGCCCATACCCATCCAATAGAGCTTGGGCTTGCTGCCGAAGAGCTTAGCACTCTGGTCTGCGAAAGTGGGGCTGTTCTTAATCTGGTCAGCAAACGAAGCATTGAATGCGCCGTTGTCCAGGTGCAGACCTGCAGAGAAGAGACCATAATAGTCGAACTTGTTAGGATAGAGCAGACTTACGTGGAAGGTGTGTCCGCCACCCATCGACAAACCACAGACAGCTCTATGAGCACGATCCTTAAGCGTGCGGTAGTTGGCATCGATATAGTTCACGATATCCATGAAACTTTCGGGAATCGTAGCGGCAGCAGGAGCCGTAGGACCAGTACCGCCGTCGCGGAAGCCGGGAGTGTACATACCGAAGGACCACTCACCCGGTGCAGCCTGACAGTTGGGGTTGCCATTCGGCATCACCACAATCATGGGCTTGGCCTTACCTGTAGCAATCAGGTTGTCGAGTATCTGAGCCGCACGCCCCAGTTCGCTCCAGGCATTCTCGTCACCACCGGCACCATGCAACAGGTAGAGCACGGGATACTTGCCACCTTTGTCGTAGCCTGCAGGCGTATAGACCGTCATACGGCGCTGCATCTTCAACGTGGGACTGTTGTACCACACCTTACTCAGGTTGCCGTGGGGAACCTCGTTCACTTTATACAGGTCGCCCTTGTCACCCTTCTCGTTGCTGATGATGAAGATATTGGTGAACGAGACGATGTCGCGGTTCACATAGATATTGGCGGGATCCTTCACGCCTGTCATGCCGTCGATGTTGAAGGTATAACTATACATCTCGGGAGCGAGCTTGTCTGTGGTATAGCTCCACACGCCGTTCTGACCTTCCTTGAGTTCAGCCACACCCGGGGCATCGTACTTGCCGTAGCCTGCAATCTCAATTGTCTGTGTGGGCAGGAAGTCACCAGTCACCTCAACCTTTACGGCCTTAGGAGCATAGAGGTTGAAGGTCACGGTGCCGTTGGGATTGACAACAGGCGATTGAACACTGGCACTGTTGAAGAGTTTCTCCTGTGCCTGAGCACCTAAGCAGCACATCGCTGCGAGGGCCATACTTATGATTACCTTTCTCATACTTGTATTACTTATTTATTTCTTTTTCTATCTGCGTAAGAGGTTCAGTTTTACTTCAGGTTTCAAGACATCGTTGGCTTTTGTCTCCTGAGCTTTCGCGTTAGCTGTGAGAGTGGCCTTGATGTCCTGAGAAGAGGCACCGACAAGGAATTGATACTCGCCCTCGGCAACCACCCATGCAGAAGCCTCCTCGTCGAATGAGGCAAGATCAGCAGCCTTCACAGTGAGGGTAACGGTCTCGCTCTCGCCAGCCTTCAGCGCCTTGGTCTTGGCGTAGGCCTTCAGTTCCTTGGCGGGCTTGTTGGCAGCCTTGTTGTCGGGAGCAGAAATATAAAGTTCTACGACCTCCTTGCCCTCAAGAGAACCCGTGTTCTTAACAGTCACGCTTACCTCGTAAGCACCGTCCTTCTCAGCAATCTTGGCATCGCTGTACTCGAAGGTGGTGTAGCTCAGACCGAAGCCGAAGGGATAGCTTACCGGCACCTCGAATGAATCGAAGTAACGATAGCCCACGTAGATATCCTCCTCATAATCAGTATAATCTACATTCTTCACATTACCCTTCTTTCCCTGATTCAACATATCGATTCTCGGATCCTGATCGATGGGGAAGTTCTTTGAGCTGTAGGCATCGGTGAACTTCACAGGCCAAGTCATAGTGAACTTACCAGAAGGCGACTGCTTGCCGCTAAGCACGTCGACAACGCTATTGCCACCTTCCTGCCCAGCCTGCCAGGCGCAGAGGATAGCATCGGGCAGATCCTTCCAGGAGGCAGTCTCGATGACACCACCGATATTCAGGAGGACCACCACCTGCTTACCTGCCTTGTGATAGACGTCGCACACCTGCTGTAACAGCTGACGCTCAGAACTGCTGAGATTGAAATCAGCCACGTTACGGTCGAGGAACTCACCCGAGAGACGACCGAGGGTGATAACGGCAACATCTGCGTTCTGAGCCTGAGCCGTGAGTTCGTCGGGAGAGAAGAGTTTCTCAGCTGGCAGCGGCTGCGGCAGGAACTTGACGAGCATCGCATTCTTCGGATCTTTCTTGGCTGCTGCCTCGATTGCTGCCTCTGCTGCCTTCTTGGCATCGGCGATATAGGTCTCGTAGGCGGTCTTGAGGTCTTCTGATACAGTATAGCCACCGTTCTTCATACCATCGAGCAGAGAAACCACGTAGGCGTGGTTCACATTACCGGAGCCCGTACCACCTGCGATGAAATCATATGAGGTGATACCATAGAGGGCAACGTTCTTAATGCTCTCCGCAAATGGCAGAGCCTTCTCGTTTTTCATGAGCACCATACCCTCAGCAGCCGACTGACGCGTTACAGCAGCATGCGTCTCGAGGTCGGGCTTGTTAGAGTATTTGTATCCCTGATAGCGCGGACTCTTCTCAATGAGGTTCAGGATGCGCTGAACGTTTCGGTCGAGGTCAGCCTCATCAAGCTTACCGCTCTTCACGCCAGCAACGATAGAGTCGAACTGCTCGGCCTTGCCCGGCTGCAGCATATCGTTACCAGCCCACATCTGTTTGGCACCATCCTTACCACCGAACCAGTCGGTCATCACGGTTCCCTCATAGCCCCATTCATCGCGGAGGATAGTGGTAACGAGGTCTTTGCTCTCAGAAGTGTAGATGCCGTTGATGTAGTTATAGGAGGTCATCACCGTCCAAGGTTTGCTCTCCTTGATGGCAATCTCAAACCCCTTCAGGTAGATCTCACGGAGTGCACGCTGAGAGATGTGCGCATCGGTGTTCATGCGGTTGGTCTCCTGGTTGTTGGCTGCGAAGTGCTTGATACTCGTGCCGACATCATTCTTCTGGACGCCGAGGATATAGGCAGCAGCTGTCTTTCCTGCCACAACAGGATCCTCAGAATAGTACTCGAAGTTACGTCCACAGAGCGGGTTACGCATGATGTTGAGTGCAGGTGCCAGCAACACATCGGCACCATACTCCTTTACCTCTTCACCGATGGCCTGTCCTACCTCCTCGATGAGCTGGGTGTTCCATGTGGAAGCCAGCAGCGTTCCGATGGGGAAGTGGGTGCAGTAGTAAGTAGCGGAATCACCCTCGCGGGTAGCATCGATACGCAGTCCGGCAGGACCGTCGGCAAGAACGATGGCAGGGATTCCTAGAGAGTCGAGAGGATAAGTGGTACCTGCGGCACCGGGAACGAGGTCCTTTGTGGCACCAATCACGGCGTCATCACCGCTGAAACCGGCCATACCACTACCAATAACGAAATGGGCCTTGTCTTCGAGCGACATCTTAGCCAACACTTCTTCCTGATTGATGGTGTTCTTTGGGGCCTGCTTGTCGGCTGTAGCACAACTCACAACAAGCGCAGCGACTGCGAATACGGATAAAACGGATTTCTTCATAAACTGTTATTTAGATAATAATGGGGTGAATTCTCAGAATCTGGATACTATTTCACAGGAATGGACAAGACGAACCTACAACCCGTCTTATACGTCTTATCAAGCGTAACCTTCGCGCCAATCGACTGAGCCAGACGACTGCAGATGGGAAGGCCCAAGCCGATACCCTCCTTGAAGTTACCACTACCCTTCTCGAACAAGTCGAAGATACGGTCCTGATCATCCTCAGGTATACCGATACCCGTGTCGGTTACCATCAGATTCAGTTCGCGTTTCTCCTGATCGTAAACACAACGGAGTTCAATATGGCCTTCATCTGTGAACTTCTGGGCATTGTCCAGAAGATGCATCAATATACGGGTGATCGTAGCGCCATGAGAGCGGAAGGAGAAGTCGTCGGTCACCTTCGACATAAAGCGGGTCTCCACACCTTGATTGGCCTTCTCCACCATTAATCGCAAGACTCTGCGACACAATTGGTTAATCCTGACATCCTCCATCTCAGAGTCCGGACGCAGATTGCTCTCACTCTCGCTTTTCGACAACTCCAGCATCTCATTGACGATGGAGGTGATGAGTTCCACATTATTCGAGATACGCTCCTGCATATCCTTCTTTTCCTCTTCACCAACTTCAATCTCCGGGTTACAGAGAATCTCCGAGAAACCGGCGACGGCATTCAGGGGCGTACGTATCTCGTGGCTCATGTTGCTGATGAAAGCCGACTTCATGTGGTCCGACTCTTCGGCTCGCTCCAAGGCTTCCTTCAGGTTTTTGTTACGGGCCCAGATGATTCGCACCAGACGGCGGCGGCCCATGATATAGATGATCAAGAAAGCAATCACCAGACCGATGAGCCAGTTTTTGAGCGTCTTAGCCTTTTTCTTATACGCCTCAGCCTCTTTCTGTGACTGAATGAGCGAACGCTCCATCGACATATAGCCATAGTTGGCTCCTTGCGAGAGGCCATTGATGGAATCCATCTCAATATAGCGACGCTTCATTGCCGCAAAGCTCTCGTCCACATCACCCTGAAACGCCAGCACACGAACGGCCACCAACGAGCTGTCGACATAAAGATTCCCCCGATGCAGTCGTTCAAGGGCACCTTTGAAATCACGATCGAAAGACATCCGGGCTACAGCCATCATGTTATCATAACGACGACTGAAGTCGGGGTCACCCGTTCCCCGCAGCTGCTCGTATTCATCATACTGACGGAAGAATGCTTCAGAGTCGCCTTTAATAAAGAATACATACGCCTTCATGGCGACAGACATCGACTGATACTCTATATTCTTCAGCTCCTTAGCCAGACTCTCTGACTTATCGAGCCACTCCAACGCCAAAGTGGGATTCTTCAGGCTCTGCATCTCTGCCAGATTCACATAGGTACGCATAGTGAATTTGGGGTCACGATCGCCCACTTCATTAAGAGCCTGCGTAAAGAAAAGTTCAGCCTGACGCGAGGCATGACTGGTGTAATAGATATCACCCATCAATCCAAGCGGCAGATAAAAGTAATCGGAAGCCTTATTGTCACGTACCTCCTTTTCCAGATTCTGAGCATACTCCATTGCCTGGATGAGTTGCCCATGATGCAAAGCATAGAAACCTTCATTACATTTTAACTTGTAATAGAGGTTCATATCACCCTGCTTCTTCAGATAATCTGCATAATCCTTAGTGTAGCTATAGAACTCCTGGGCGTTACCGGCTGCCATCAGATGATGGAATTTGTCGAAACGCTCCCTATCCTCACCAGTCAAGTCCGCTACGGTCTTGTCTGCATAAGCGATATCCACAGAAACCATCAAGAGTATTGATGTGAGGATAAGGTTAAGATATGATCTTAGGCTCATAGTCATATTCTACTAGGCAAAGATAGTAAGAAATCTGCGATTTTACAAAGAAATGACGACAGAATTAACACAAATTATATTAATTCTGTCGTCAGAATGACTCTTTTTATGGAGAAAGGGTCAGAAGCTCATGTCTTTGCCACGATAGAAAGCGATGAGCGCCTGCTGGTAGATGTTCTCGTAGCGAGCCTGAACGAGGTCGGATTCTGCCTTGAGGTAATTATTCTTCGACTCGTTGAACTCGGTAATGGTAGCCTTACCGTTCTCATACTTTGCCTGTGTGAGGTGGAAGGCGTCATTGGCGGTAGCGACAGCCTGCTTAGAAGCTTGCTCCTTGGCCTGGGCATTGAGCGCGTTATAATAAACTTTCTGAATATCCTGATAGAGCGTCTTCTTCGTATTGTCGAGCGCCAGCTGTTGATTCTCCTGATTGATACGGGCAGTACGGATACTGTTGCGCGTCTGGAAGCGGTTGAAGATAGGCACATTAAGGTTCAGACCGATATACTGCGAGAAGTTATTCTTCAGCTGGGAACCGAAACCATCGGCCTTGAAGCCGGAAGTGGTGTAGTAATTGGTACCCAGACCACCACTGAGAGAGAGCGTGGGATAGTTGCCTGCCTGAGCAATCTTGATGCTATACTCGGTGCCCTTCAACTTCAGCTGCTGCGAGAGAATCTCAGGCTTGATGCCGAGGGCCTCTGCGTAGATGGCGTCGGGGGCGGGGAGATTTTCCAGTCTGGCCAGATTATCCAAATCATCTAGATCAGGCCTTACGATATTGAAGCCTTCGGGCGAAGGCAGTTCGAGAAGTTGCGTGAGGGCAAGCAGGGCCAGACGTGTGTTATTATCAGCCTGGGTGGCTGTAAGGGTGCTGTTGGCGAGTGTGGCACGCTGCTGGGAGAGTTCCGCCTCGGAAGCCTTACCATTCTTGACGAACGCCTGCAGACGAGCCACCTGCGCAGAGTCGATGGAGATCTGACGATGGGCCACATCGGCAATTTCAATATCATATAGTATCTGCACGTATGCCTGTGCCACCTGCATGCGGATATCATTCTTCGCTTTTTCGAGATCTGCGGTAGCTGCCTCGAGGTTCAGTTGGTTGAGCTTGATCTGATTGGGGATCTGGAAGCCTGTGAAAATAGGCACGCTCGTACCTAGCGAAAAGCTCGTACTACTGGTATTGGTATTCGAGTAGGTATTATCAGCCGTCAGACCGCGTCCGAAACTGAAGTTCTGACTTACGCTACCGCTCAGATCCGGCAGGCGTGAGTTCTTCGACGTCGAGAGTTGTATCTCCTCCTGACGACACTGGTTCTCCTGCTGCTTGATGCTGATATTATTCGCCACAGCATAGTCGCAGCACTCGCGAAGGCTCCACTGGCGCTGCTGCGCAGCAGCGGATAGTGAATAGTGAATAGTGAATAGTACCAACAAGACTTTCACCCAACACTTTTCACTCATACTGCCTAACGTTATTATATCCTTTCTCATAATCATTGTCACTATTAACTATTCACTATTAATTATTCACTAATCTTTAGTGTCTTCGTCGGTGATGATCTCAGGGCCGCGAACCTTGTCTTTAGCGGTGATGCCTTTCTTGATTTCGATATTCACACCATCGGAGAGACCCGTTTCCACGTATGTACGATCGTAAGTTTTCTCCTTGCCCTCGCCCTTGATGACATAGACGAAGGTAGAGTCACCGCTGAACTCGATGGCACTCTCAGGAACAGTAAGCACATTATCAGCCTTAGCCAGCACAATTTCAGCGTTGGCGCTATAGCCCGAGCGGATCTTACCACCCTCTGTGAGTATCACAGCAGCCTTGATTTCGAACTGGTTGGCACCGTTAGACTCGACGGCCTTCGGCGAGATATACTCCAGAGCAGCATCAAACTTCAGATCCTGCAGGGCGCCGATGGTAATCTTCATGTTCATACCGTTTACCAGCTGGCCGACTTCCGTCTCATCAATATTTCCCCGGAAGATCAGATTGTTCATATTGGCGACTGTGGCAATCGTGGTACCCTCGTTCATCGTATTAACCTGAATGACGGAGTATCCCACCTTCACCGGGATGTTGAGGATAATACCACTGATGGTAGAACGAATCAGCGTAGAAGATGCCTTGGCGTTTGCCTTTGAGAAACCGTCTCTTACTACCTGCAATGCATCCTCAGCAGCCAGTTTCTCATGCTTGGCCTGCTGGAGGGCAATGCGACTCTTGTCGTACTCATCGTCGCTGACCAGTTTCTGTTCGTGCAGGTTCTCGACACGCTTGAAATCCGTCTCAGACTGCTTCAGGTTGATCTCAGACAAACGGACACGCATCTCAGCGCTTGAGAGCTGACCCATTTCAGGCACCACCTTTACTTTAGCGATTACATCACCAGCATTCACATAGTCGCCTGGCTCCTTATAAAGTTCAGAGATGATACCAGAGATCTGCGGCTTGATGTTGACCTCGTTACGGGGTTCGATCTTACCGGTGATGATAGTAGTCTTCTGGATACTGTCCTGTTTCGGAGTGAACTCATTGTAGACCACTTCCTTGGGTTGGCTCTTCTGCCAGAGGAACACGAAGGTTCCGATGAAAATCAGCGCGATAATCGCGGCGATGATCAGTTTGCTGTACTTTTTCATAATTATCTTGTTTTTATTAATATTTCGGAGTAATCGGATTATTCATCTCGCATGGCGTCGACTGGTTTGATGCTCATGGCGCGGGCAGCAGGAGCGAGGCCCGCGAGGACGCCGAGCGAGCTCACTATGAAGGCGCAGAAGATGGCCGTCCAGAACCCTACCTGGAAGTGGGTCTCGATGATGCCGTCCTCCGTATTATACATCTCCAGCATCTGGAGAATCATCACACCAAAGAGGATGCCGCTCATGCCCGCAACTAATGTCAACACAATGCTCTCGGAAATGATCTGCGAGAGAATCATCTTGGGTGTAGCGCCGATAGCGCGACGGATGCCGATCTCGGTGGTTCGTTCTTTTACCGTAACCATCATAATGTTCGACACACCGATGGCACCTGCCAGCAATGTTCCAAGTCCTATAAGCCAGATGAGGATATTCACACCCTTGAAGAGATTGTTGATCATCTGGAACATCAGTTCGGTGTTAAACACAAACACGCCCTGCTCGTCGGTAGGATCCACGAAGTGCGCTCTGGCAATTGTTTCGCGGATGCGCGGGGTGATCTTCGACATGATGACGCCCGGACGGCCTGTAGCAGCGATGATGTCAATCGCGTTACCACGATTAAAGGCAGCCTGCATCATCGTGATGGGGATGGTGACCTTCTCTTCCGAACGGCCACCAATATTAATATTACCTGAGCTATAGTCTACGCCCACCACTTCATAATAGGTAGAGTCGATGCGGATCTTCTTACCGCAGGGGTCCCCACCCTCTTTGAAGAGATCTTTATATACCTTCTTTCCGATGACACACACCTTGCGATGCTCCTGGATGTCCATCTCGTTGAGGTAACGTCCATAATATATCTTTGGAGCAATGATATCTGTCAGTTCAGGTACCGTGCCCTGAATTCTTGGCGTTGTTTTCTGGTCGCCGTAATAGGCCGTGTTACCACTTCCCCAACCCGAGAAAAGTATCGGTGCAGCGGCATTCAGTTCAGGCACTTTCTGCTTCAGACGCTCGATATCCTTATACTCCATCGTCCACCAGCGGCCTTTGCGGAATCCCTTATAGGGTTTGGTGGTCTGATCGGCGCCGACGATGACGGTGTTCTGTGCGAAACCGTCGAAGTTCTTATAGAGCATCTCCTTCAGTCCCTGTCCGCCGCCCATCAGGGCCACGAGCATGAACACGCCCCAGAACACACCGAAGCCGGTGAGGAACGAACGCGACTTATTGCGCGTCAGCGTGTCGATGATCTCTCTGTATGAATCTAAATCTATTCTCATAATCTTATTCAGCTCTTAATGCCTCGATGGGGCGGATTCTTGATGCTTTATAGGCAGGGATGAGTCCGGCGATGGTTCCTGCGATGATCATCACCATCGTAGCCTCGAAGCAGACATCCAGTCCTACAGTCGGATCGACGAAAAGGGTAATCTTCTCGACACCTAAGTCAGTCACCTCATGACCCAGCGTAGCATCCATATACTCATTGGCGAAGATGCCCAACAACATTCCCACGTAGCCAAAGAAAGTGGTGATAATCACACTCTCTATGATGATCAGTTTCAGGATGCTCCAGGGTTTCGCACCGATGGCCTTGCGGATACCGAACTCGTGGGTGCGTTCCTTCACTGTGATGAGCATGATATTGCTGACGCCCACGATACCACTCAGCAGCGTAAACAGACCTACCACCCAAAGGAACGTGTGGATGATAGCGATACCCTGTTCCATCTGCATACTCTGCGTATAACCGTTCCAGATCCAAATACTACGCTCGTCTTCAGGATGCGCCTGATGATTGCCGTTCAGACGTCGGCGATAATCTTTCTCGAAAGCCTCATTGGCTTTTTCTGTGGTCAGTCCGTGAAAGGTAAACTCTAGGTGACCCAGATCGTTGGAGTTGGCACCATAGATGTCCTTGATCGTAGAATAAGCCGAGTAGGCCTGGTTCTCTCCATCGCCCGAGCTCTTGTAGATGCCTACTACCTTGAAGGAAAGGTCGCGCACCTTCACGTATTTGCCCACGAGTGTCTTGTAGTCCTTGGGCTCCAGTTCCTTGGCCTGACGGTCGTTGATCACCAGCACCTTGCGGCGTTCCTTCTGGTCGATCTCGTTGACAAAACGACCGTACATCAAGGAGCGCTTTACAATCTTCGTATGGATGGGATAGACACCCGTGATGCTCATATTCATGTAATTCTCGCCGTTGGTCACCACAGAACTGGTGGTATAGGTAGCACCCACATCATCGATATTCTCCTTGAACTCCGATTCTGTGGCAGCCAGGTCTTTCGTATTGAGGTTGATCCAGCGGCCCTCGCTCAGTCCGGCATAGGGTTTCGACGTCATACCTCCATAGACCTCCATCGAGTTGGAGAGGAAGTCGCCGCTCATCTTCATCGTTGCATTGATGAGACCATTGCCGGCACCCAACAGCACGATAATCATGAAGATGCCCCACGCCACAGCGAAACCCGTGAGCGTCGTGCGGAGTTTGTTCCTCCGTGCCGTCTGCCATATTTCTGATATTATATCGCGCATAATTATTTCATTATTCCTCCGCTGCCGAAGGGTGAGGCATTGTGGTTCAGGTTCTCTTCAATCTGGCCGATGATGCCGTCCTTGATATGTACAATCTTGTTGGTCTCGTTGGCCACACCACTCTCATGGGTCACCACCACGATGGTCATATTCTCTTCCTGATTCAGCTGCTTGAGCAACTGCATCACCTCCACGGATGTCTTCGAGTCCAATGCGCCCGTAGGCTCATCGGCCAAAATGATCTGTGGACGGGTGATGAGTGCTCTGGCAATTGCCACACGTTGCTTCTGTCCTCCCGACAGTTCGTTGGGATAATGCTCCGCCCAATCCAGCAATCCCAGACGCTCCAGATAGTCCAGAGCCATCTGATGACGCTTACGGCGAGATACCCCTTGATAGAATAATGGCAACTCAACGTTTTCCACGGCTGTTTTGAAAGAGATGAGATTAAAACTCTGGAAGATAAAACCTATCATCTTGTTGCGATACTCCGCAGCCTTCCGCTCGGAGAGATTCCAGATGGGCACGCCAGCCAGTTCGTAGGTGCCGGAATCGTAGTTGTCGAGAATACCTAATATATTCAGTAAGGTACTCTTGCCCGATCCCGAGGCACCCATGATGGAGACGAACTCTCCTTTCGCAATGTCGAGCGAGATGCCCTTCAGCACATGTAGCGGCTGGGCACCGAAATAGGTCTTGTTGATGTCTTGTAAATGTATCATGAAAACAATCTTAATACCTTAAATTAACTTAGTTCCATTCGTTTGACGCTGCAAAAGTACAAAAAGTTGCAAGACCTCCAAAACTTTTGGGATAATCTGCATCGATTTGTGACGAATGACTAGATGTTTGGTCCATCTTTAACATTCAGTAAGTTTTTTATAGGCTTCTGCAACGTCGTCGATGCTGATGTCGAGCAACTGCATCTGACGGAACAACTCAGGCAGGCGTTCTTTCATGAACTCCTTCTTACGGGCCTTGAGGATCTGCTTCTTCGCACCTTTCGTGACGAAGTAGCCCAGTCCGCGCTTGTTGTAGATGATCTCCTCACGCGCCAACTGCTCGTAGGCCTTCACAGCCGTGTTGGTATTCACCTCGAGAAGCACGGCATACTCACGGACAGACGGAATACGGTCGTCGTCCTGATACACACCAGAGAGGATCTCGTCGCAAAGACGGTCCGTCATCTGGAGATAGATGGGTTTATCGTTTGAGAATGTCATAATTAGTCCACTTATTTGAAATTAACTGAAAACCTTTGAAGATACGGTACGAAGCCCAGTAGTTGAAGCAGGCCAACAGCGGAAACCCGATACCGAGCACATAGCCCATGACACCTGTTTTCTGCACATAGTCGACTTTTGTATTGGGTATTTCTATCGTCTCTACATAGAACACCTTGAGGTCTAATTTGTCGACGATCCATGCTGTCAGTATAATGGACAGAATGAGCACCAGACTTGAGACAACGAAGGAATACTTACGCAACAGGGTACCACTGAGAATATAAAGTGAATGCGCCCAGATAAATCCAAATACTATCATATCAATTATCATCACTCTTGTCCACGTTGGGACGACGAGGCCGAAACTCGAGAAATGGATTGTGGGGATTATGGACTTCAACGTCATAGGAATTGTCGAAATCCACTGGTTTCCGTAAATCACACTACGAGCCACCATCCTCAGCGTATCGCCCAAACAATATGCCAGGAACATACTCAGCGTCCAGACCACTGTGACATAGATGACTGCCAAGAGGAACTTCTCCATGTTCGATGCCGGCAGCATCAGGAACGACTCGCGCTTCGCCTTCTTATTGAGGTTGAGGAAAATAGTACTCAGACCTATCAAAGCGGCAATCCAGAGGATTACACAACATAAACTGCTCACATTCTGAAGGTCACCAAGATAAGAGCTTTGCATTTGGGCCACGTTTGTAAGCCCACGCCTGTAAGAGTCGTGCATGCCGATAATTATCATCGATAAAAGGAACACACCTGCTGCTCCACCGACTGTCCACATCGTCAGCGTGCGGAAATTGGTAGCCACCACCCAGCGGAACGTCTTCCAAAATCTATTTAAACTAAAACTATTCATAATCTTTTCACTTTTCACTATTCACTTCTCATTTCTTATAGGTTCACGAACTTTCCTTTTATCTGCTGACGGCAGAAGAGTCTGTACGACAGCCAGAAATTTAATAAGAACCAAGCGCCAAAGATGACATCCCAGATAACTACTTCAAGCATAGTGATTTTCTCACTGTCTTGAGAGGAATCAGGCATCACCGATATCCATAATACGCCCAGAACGATGAAAGTCACCGTTGTCAGCACCCACGCAAACTTGTGTGAGCGGAAGAATGTACCACCCAATGCATAGAAAGAGTTAAGCCATAGTAGCATAGCAATCAGAGCATGCGTCAAACGGTTCTGATCTGGCCCTACTTCCCGCAAAAGTTTGCTTATGATATCCATCAGTTTTGTCGTCACAAACATCACACCCTCGTTTCCTGCCACCACGTTCACCAGATACTGAATCAGGTCGGCAACAAAGAAGCCCGCAATATATAGCGGTAAGAGAATGATCCACGTGCTGTAGCGCATCAGATATTTCTCGAAATTCGAGGCAGGCAGCATCAAGAGCGCCTGACGCTCGTGCCCGCCTTTTTCATTCATGAACATCCAAGCCGGTCCTGTGATGACAGTAACCATTATCAGGATAATCACAAAAACGCTGCACGATACATAGACCTGCGAATTTCCATTCACATTGAATTTGAGGAAATTCGTTGTGAAAGCGATGAATGCCAACGTCGTGATTACAAACACCTGAAGGAAACTCTTCACGTAGTAGCCCTTGTCGTTGGTCAGTGACCACTTCGCCAACTTTCCGAACCTATTGAAATTAAACTGTATCATAATTTTCAATGTTCAATATTCAATGTTCAATCATTTAAATCTTACCTTGTGTTACAGCGTTGAAAAGCAGTTCGAGGTTCACCAGTGTCTCAGGACTATCCTCCTGGCGAGGAGCGATGACGGCATTACCCTGCAGCGAAGGCTCGGCATAAAGCACATCGTCCATCTCAGCAGGCGTGCGATACTCAAAGGTGTACTTCTCTTGAATGTCAGCTACTGAGGCATCCAGCAACAGTTTCTGCTGCGAAAGGATCAGGATATGGTCTAAGAGCGACTCCACATCGTGCACCTGATGGGTGGAAATAATCAGCGTGCGTTCGCCACTCATATACTGGCTCACCACCTTACGGAACTGACTCTTCGATGGGATATCAAGACCGTTGGTCGGCTCGTCCATCAACAACAGCTTTGTGTTGGCAGCGAGGGCAAACGACATGAAGACCTTTTTCTTCTGACCCATCGAGAGTGCATTGAGCTTCACGTCGGAAGTGAGTTCGAAGTCGTTCAGACAAGCCTCCAGTACCTGTGTGCTGAACAAAGGATAGAAGGGACGATTGATCTTTACGTACTCATCGAGCGAGATTGCAGGGAGGTCAAACTCCTCAGGCACGATGAAGATCTCGCTCAGGGTTTCGGGCAGTCGTTTGTAGGTTTCAATACCATCGAAACAAACGGAACCCTTCTTTGCGCGCAACAAACCAGAAATCAGGTACAGCAAAGTAGACTTGCCTGTACCGTTCTTACCTAACAGTCCGTAGATGTTATCCTGTTTCAGCTCCAGACTGAAATCATCGAATACCAGATTCTTCTGTCCGGCATACTTAAAACTGATGTTTTTTACTTCTATCATAACGTTGAAATTTAGTTGATTTATCCTCTGTAATAGTGTACCACTTTAATAGTACACTGCAAAAGTAAGACTAAAAAACTTCCCCTCCAAATTTTTTGGAAGGAAAGTGCAATTCTTTAACACAGTTTAAGACTTCCGGGCCTTATTCCTGCGTTTTCTTGGGTGTTGTGCAGAGATTCACCAAGTAAATGATGCTCATGTAAGGAATACCCGTGTTTGTCTCCAGGCCGATCTCACAAGTACGACTGTTCGAATAGCCCACTTCAATCTTGTTGGCCTCAATCTGCGGACGCAATTTGCGCAAGCCATAACGGTTCAGCTCCGGGAAAGTAAAGCCTCTGTCGCCAGCAAAGCCGCAACATCCTACGCCCTCGGGCAGGAAGACATTCGTAGAGCAGAGCTTCGCCAGCGCTATCATATCCTTATCGACTCCCATCTGACGCGTAGAGCAAGTCAGATGAAGGGCGATATGCTTATCAGTAGGATGGAACTCCAGACGATCCTTCAGATAAGTCATGATGAACTCTGCAGGTTCGTAAAGCTTCATTTTCTTCATTACCTTGCGCATACGGTGCAGACAAGGACTCTGCGCACAAAGCACAGGATACTTACCCTGCTCTGAAGCTTTCCAAAGGGCTGCTTCCAGTTCGGCACTCTTACGGTCTGCGATGTCGAGCATTCCCTTCGACTCCCAGATCTGTCCGCAGCACATTTTCTCCATACCCTCAGGGAAGATCACCTCGTAGCCTGCCTTCGCCATCAGCTGGATCACCTCATCCACAAGGGCGTGCTTCACGGGCGCCTCCTTCGAGAGACCCATCGTCTGGTTGATACAGCTGGGGAAGTAGACAACTTTGAGTGCTGATGTCTGAGGGCTGATGTCTGATGTATGAGGGATAGACTTCTCGATGATAAACTGCGTCAGGTCGGAGGGTTTGGGCTGGCGCTTCTTCTTGGGCATCGCTGTTGTCCAAAGTGGCATGCCCATCTTGTTCATCGTACGACAAACGGTTGTCATCAGCGTGGGTCCGAGGGTGACGTGAGCCGCATGAGCCACATCGAGCACCACACGCAGGCCGGACTTGATGCCCGCCATGTGGTTGGCAGCAAACTCTCCCACCTGATAGCCCAACTTCGAATTGTTCATATCCAGCTGACGGATCAGATGTGTCAGCTCACCCGTATTGATCTTCATCGGGCACGAGGTGGAGCAGAGGCCGTCCGTCGCACAGGTCTGGTCACCATAGTATTTATATTGCTTACGGAGCGTTGCTGCACGCTGAGGATCACGCCCCGTAGTTTCCAGTTCACGGATCTCTCGCTGGACGGCGATTCGCATACGGGAAGAGAGCGTCAATCCACACGACATACAGTTCACCTCGCAGAAACCACACTCGATACACTTGTTGGCACGCTTCACCTGCTCGATGGTTTCCTTAGCCGTCGAGAGAGTGGGATCCATCAGATATTTGCCGCCATCGGGCACGCTGTCGAAATCATAGTTCAGCACAGGCAGCGGCTTCAGGCACTTGATAAAGCAATCAGGATCATCGTTGAAGATCACGCCCTGATTCAACAGTCCCTCAGGATCGAAGATATCCTTCAGTTCCTTCATTGCCTCATAGGCTTTCTCACCCCATTCGTACTTCACGAAGGGTGCCATATTACGACCTGTGCCGTGCTCAGCCTTCAGCGAACCATCATAGCCTTCTACAACTAGTTTGGCCACATCACGCATCATCTCAGCATAACGAGCCACTTCATGCTCATCAGCAAAGCTCTGATTCAGGATGAAGTGATAGTTGCCCTCGAAAGCGTGACCATAGATACACGCATCATTATAGCCGTGATCAGCAATCAGCTTCTGAAGTTTTACCGTAGCCTCAGGAAGACTCTCGATGGGGAAGGCAACATCCTCGATGAGACAGGACGTGCCCACAGGACGCGTACCGCCCACACTGGGGAAGATACCTGAACGAATGGCCCAGTACTTGCCATAGACAGCAGGATCCTCCGTAAACTCCGCAGGGATATAAAGTCGGAATTGCCCTAAGCACTCCTTGATCTTCTCGATCTTTTCGAGCAGCTGCTCATGGGTAATGCCTTTGGTCTCTGTGAGAATAGCAGTCAGGTTATGATAGTCGCCAGGCGACACACCTTCTATCTTACCAGCATCCACATCTTTCTTGTACTGCAGGAACACAGGATCGTCAACAGAGTTCAGCGACATATAGTCGAGCATCTCGGCACTCTTCACCATCAGGTTCTCGGCGCTCATCTCCAGATCCTCGTCGCCAGCCTTCAATTTCTTCATCGCCACCACAGCCTCGCAGCTCTCCTTCATCGTGAGGAAATAGACCATCGCCGAAGCCTTGTACTTATAATCATGGAGCGTCTTCATCGTCACCTCCGAGAGGAAGGCCAGCGTTCCCTCACTCCCCACCATCGAGTGGGCGATGATATCGAAGGGGTCATCGTAAGCGATGAGCGGACGAAGGTTCAGACCCGTCACATTCTTAATACTATACTTAATACGTATGCGCGAAGCCAGTTCCTCATCAGCACGGACTTTATCACGGAGGGCCTCAATCTTTGCGAGAAACTCCGGATGAGTCTTCCGGAAATTCTGGCGGCTCTCTTCGTCGCCCGTATCGAGAACAGTACCGTCGGTGAGGATGATGCGGGCAGACATCATCATACGATCGCTGTTGGCATGCACGCCACAGTTCATGCCCGAGGCATTATTAATCACGATGCCGCCCACCATCGCGCTGCCTATCGAGGCCGGATCGGGCGGAAACACGCGACCGTAAGGTTTCAGGATCTCATTGACGCGAGCGCCGACAATACCAGGCTGTAGTCTTATACTTTCCCCATCCGGCGAAAGGGTGTAACTTTCCCAATGCTTACCGGCCACGATGAGTACAGAGTCCGTACAACTCTGGCCACTCAACGAGGTACCAGCAGCGCGGAAAGTAAAGGGCAGCTTGTATTTCTGACAAGCCTTGACGATTCTCGAGATTTCCTCTTCGCCATCACTACGGATCACGACTTTCGGAATCTGGCGATAGAAACTGGCATCGGTTCCCCAACCAAGGGTACGAAGTTCATCGGTATAAATACGGTCAGACGGGATAAACTGTCTGAGGTCGGAAAGGAAGTTATTCAGCATAGGGCATGTTGGTTTTTAATTATACTTATCTGTTGCAAAGATACGAAAAAAAGTGAAATGTGAAAAGTGAAAAGTGAATAATTTGCTACCGCAAAGACAATATTTTGTTTTTTTCACTAAAATAAGATGGTAGTATGGAAGAAAATGCGTATATTTGTCGCCAGAACTCGTATAATAATCACAAATAACTAAGAACTCATGACAGCATTAGTTTCCGTCATTCCTATTCTGTTGCTCATCGTGCTGATGATGGGCTTCAAGGTTTCTGGCTACAAGAGCGCAATGATTACCCTGGTTGCAACCATCCTCTTGGCCTTGTTTGCCGTTCCCGCAATGGGCATTATTCCTGAAAAGTATGCAGATGCTTCTATCTTTGGCATCACGCTATGGTCGGTGGTTGAGGGCTTCCTCAAAGCATGCTTCCCGATCATCCTCATCATTATCTGCGCCATCTTCAGTTACAATATCCTTTGTGAGACGAAGGAGATTGAGACCATCAAGACGCAGTTCATCCAGATGACTTCCGACAAGGGGCTCTTGGTGTTGCTTCTGACCTGGGGTCTGGGAGGCGTGCTCGAAGGTATGGCCGGCTTCGGCACGGCTGTGGCCATTCCCGCTGCCATCCTCATCGGACTGGGCTTCAAACCGATGTTCTCCGCCGTCATCTGTCTGGTGGCCAATACGGTGGCAGTAGGCTTCGGTGCAGTAGGTCTGCCTGCTACCACGCTGGCCAATCAGGTAGCTGCCAGCGGTGTCGCTACACCTGAGGAACTCTGTGAGGTGGCCACCTTCATCATCCTGCAACTCTCGCTGATGTTCTTCATCACCCCGTTCCTGATCCTGATGATGACGGATCGCACGAAGATTGTGAAGAATATCACGATTGCGCTGTTTGTAGGATCTTTATCCATCGTGGTTCAGTTCTGCTGCGCCCATTTCATTGGTCCTGAGACGCCTGCCATCCTCGGATCTGTAGCAGCTATCATAGCAATGCTGATTTATAATCAGCTGTTCCTCCGCCATGAGGCCGAGAAAGATACGGTACATATCGAGAAGAAGAAATTCGGTCTGGCAAAGACCCTCAAGGCCTGGAGCGTCTACGGCCTCATCATCTTCTTCATCCTGATTTCAAGCAAGATCGTACCCCCCATCAACGAATTGTTGAACCAGACCTTAGTGACGAAGTTCGACCTGCCTGTCATCGGCAACACCTTTAAGTTCGGCTGGCTGTCGAATGCGGGTCTGATGATTTTCCTCGGCGCCGTCATTGGTGGTCTGATCCAGGGCCTGAGTTTTGGCAAACTGATGAATCTGTTGGCCAAGACCACATTGAATCTCCAGAAGACTGTCGTCACCATCTGCTGTCTGGTGGCAATGGCTATGCTGATGAACAATACGGGCATGACCAACGATATCGCCAAGGGTCTTGTGCTGCTCACAGGCTCTGCCTTCCCGTTCTTTGCGCCGCTGATTGGTTCTATCGGCACCTTCGTCACGGGTTCGGCCACAAATGCCAACATTCTCTTCGGTAAGTTGCAGGCTACGGCTGCCAGCGACCTCGGTCTTATCAATCAGAGCACCTTCTTCGGTGTGAGCGGAAATGAAACGAACTGGCTCGCTGCTGCCAACTGCGCAGGCTCTGAGGGTGGTAAACTGCTCTCGCCACAGTCGATAGCGATTGCCACAGCCGCCTGCGATATGGAAGGTCAGGATGGTGACATCATGCGTAAGACAATGCCGTTCGCCATCTTCTGGATCCTGATGAACGGTCTCATGGTCTTCCTTGGCCTCCACGTGTTCTAAATCTACCCTACTCCATTCATATGAACAATAACAAATACCCCCATCTCACAAGCCCTATCCAGTTGGGCAAGGTGACATTCCGTAATCGTATCTTCTCCGCACCGATGAGTACGGAGGCTCGCTGGAGAACCGCATCCGCAGAAGGTGATGGCCGGAAAGGAAGACCGTATCGTGAAGTGTCTGCGTTGCTACACCTGTATGGCGGAGCGCCCTGTGACCTTCACCCGCCGTTGTGCCGTCAATCCGTTAATCGGTCGTGAGATAGAGGGTATGGAGGTACTACCGGCCCGCCAGAGCAAGAAAGTGATGGTGGTGGGTGGTGGTCTTGCTGGCTGCGAGTGTGCCATCCATCTGGGAATGGAAGGCAAGAAGGTGGAGTTGGTTGAGATGCGCGATACCTTGGCTGCTGACTGCAACATCCGTCAGCGTCCCATCCTGATGCGTAAGGTGGGCGAGTTCTCAACGGCTCATACCGAATATACGGGTCAGAAGATTACTGCCGATGGTGTTATCTGCAAGGATAAGGACGGCCGTGAGGTGCTCGTTCCTGGCAAGACGGTCATCTGCGCCCTTGGCCAGCGTGCCAACCGTGCCGATGTCGATGCCCTCCGCGGATGCGCCCCGTTCGTCCGTGAGGTAGGCGACTGCGTCCGTCCGGCCAACATCACCAAGGCCATCTACGAGGCCTATCACACCGCCCTGGATATTTTGGGACTCACGGGACCTGTGTTCCCGTGAGTCCCAAAAGCGTTTCAAATGTTTCTTTTGTTTCACGTTTCTTTTGTATCACGGCGGGGGTGAAATTTCCTATTAATATATGACATTACCTATTTTTATTTTTAAGATATTTATAAAAATAAAATAATAAATAATATATTATAAAAATAAAGGCTAATTTTTCTTTCGCACGAGGCAAAGATACAAAAGAAACGTGAAACATTTGAAACATTTGAAACGCTTTGAGCTATTTTTGCGTCGAACAGCCCCTCAAAATTGTCTGGGATGGAGATCTTAAAAAATGTTCAACGAACAGGAAAACCAAGAGGGTCGAACTAAAAACACGACGAGCCCCCCTTACAAATATGTTCGCATCGAACAAGTAATGGAAAAATTCCACAAAGCGAGAATAGTTTTGGAAATTTATTCCATAAAAAATGTTAACGCTTTCGGAACTTTTTCGGAATTCACTTGTTTTCGTTTCTATATGTTCTTATCTTTGCAGTGCTTTCACAAATTACAGCAATATGAAGAGACTTTTGATTTTTCTGATAAGTAGTGTGTGTGTGCTGACCGTTCAGGCTCAGCTGCCTAAGGTCACGTTGAAGGATATCAACGGCAAGGCCGTCTCAACGGATACGCTTTCTAACGGCGGACAGCCGTTTATCATCGATTTCTTTGCCACCTGGTGCAAGCCCTGCAACCGCGAGTTGGATGCCATCAGCGAGGTCTATGAGGAATGGCAGCAGGAGACGGGTGTGAAGATCATCGCCGTGAGCATCGACCAGGCCCAGAACATCAACAAAGTGAGGCCGTTGGTCGACAATCATGGCTGGGACTATGAGGTGCTACTTGATGCGAATGGCGACCTGAAGCGTGCCTTTGGCATACAGGTGATTCCGTATGTGCTGGTCGTCGACGGCCAAGGCGACATCGTCTACAAGCATCAGGGCTATACCGACGGTGCTGAGGTGGAACTGATAGAAAAAGTAAGGGAACTGAAAAGGTGAGACTGTGGCTGGTCATAATAGGTTTGTGCTGTGGTCTGAGCATACCGGCTCAGGAACAGAATGGCGTGACGCTGAGCGGAAGCGTGCAGAGCGACATCCTGCTGCCACAGAATGACGACAAGACCGGTGCCCAAAAGACCGAGGACCTGTTGACGAACACCTATCTCGACCTGATGCTGCAGAGCCGTTATGTGGATGCAGGTGTCAGGCTGGAATATCTGGAACATCCGCTGCCGGGCTTTGAGAACGACTTCAAAGGCTGGGGCGTGCCTCACTTCTGGGTGAAAGGACAACTGGGCTGTGCCGAACTGACGGCAGGAACCTTCTATGAACAGTTCGGTTCGGGTTTTATCCTTCGTACCTACGAGGAACGTTCGCTCGGAATAGACAACTCACTCTTGGGCGGACGTCTGGTGCTTAAGCCCATGAAGGGTGTCACCATGAAGGCCCTCAGCGGCAAACAGCGTAACTATTGGTCGTGGAACAAGTCGTTGGTGAGCGGTGCCGATGTGGAACTGCACCTGGACGAGTGGATCTCTTCCATGCAGGAGGGTGATACGAAGCTGATGCTGGGCGGCTCGTGGGTGAATAAATATGAGAAGAAGGAAGATGTCTATGCCGATCCCACCCACCTGTATAATCTCCCGGAGTTTGTGAATGCGTGGGACGCGAGAGTGACGCTGAACAGCGGGCCGTGGAGCCTGTTGGCGGAATATGCGCAGAAGACGCAGGATCCCTCTTATGACAACGGCTTCAGTTACGACAAAGGTACGGCTGCGATGTTCTCGGGATCTTATTCGAAGAAGGGACTGAGTCTGTTGCTGCAGGGGAAACGGAGTGAGAACATGTCATTCCGCAGCAAGCGCATGCAATTGGGCACCTCATCCTTCATCAATCATCTGCCTGCCTTCACGCAAGACCAGACTTATGCCCTGGCAGCCCTTTATCCCTATGCGACTCAGTTGGCAGACGGCGAGTGGGCCTGGCAGGCTGAGGCAGGCTATAATTTCAAGCGCAAGACGGCCCTCGGCGGCAAGTACGGCATGAATGTCAAGGTAAACTTTTCGCACGTGCGCTGGGAAGGCACCACCTACTATCAGGACCTCGACGTACAGTTGTCGCGCAAGCTGAGCAAAGACTTCAAACTGAATGTGATGTACATGAATCAGCAGTACAATAAGACAGTCGTTGAAGGCGAGGGTGGGATGATTCACGCGAACATCTTCATTGCCGACGGGCTCTACCAGCTGGCTCCCAAGACGAAGCTGCGCGGAGAGTTGCAGTATCTGGCGACGAAAGATGACCAGGGCGACTGGACCTTCGGACTGCTAGAACTCTCGTTGGCGCCCCATTGGATGCTGACGGTGAGTGATATGTGGAACAACGGCGATACCAAGATCCACTACTATCAGGGTCTGGTGACCTGCAATTTCGGCGCTCATCGTCTGCAGGCGGGCTACGGCAGGACACGTGCAGGCTATAACTGTTCAGGTGGTGTCTGTCGCTATGTGCCGGCCACGAAAGGTTTCACACTCTCGTATAACTATAATTTCTGACGCCTATGAAGATCAAGACCCATATCCTCCTGTTTCTGATGGCGCTGATGGCTGCGGCCTGCAGTCACATCGATGAGAGTGAGCGGCTTATCTACGTCAAGCCAGAGCCGGCAAAGCGGGTGGTGCTGCTGGAAGACTTCACAGGCCAGCGCTGTGTGAACTGTCCCAAGGGCACGGAGGTAATCGAACAGCTGCAGCAGACCTATGGCGACTCGGTATTTGTTGCCGTTGGTATTCATGGCGGGCCGTTGGGCTTTGCCGGTAATGCCAGTGTTGTGGGGCTCGCCACATCGATGGGTGATGACTATTATAACCATTGGCATCTGGAGTATCAGCCAGTAGGTCTGGTGAACCGACACGGGGCCGTGAACTATACGGATTGGCCTAAGGTCGTGAAAGAAGAACTGGCAAAGCCTGCTCCGTTGAAAATGGATATGACAGCGACGTTGGAAAACGGGAAGATCCAGATTGTGCTAGATGAATATGGTACTGATGGGGCAACAACGGGAAAGTTGCAGGTGTGGATCGTAGAGGACCAGATTACTGCGATGCAGCTGATGCCCGATGGTAAGGCCAATGCCAGCTACGTGCACAATCATGTATTGAGGGCTGCCGTCAACGGGCTGTGGGGTGATGACTTCGCGATTGCTGAGGATGAGCGGAAGACGCAAGTGATGTCGAAGGCCGTCGAAGATGGCTGGAACCCAGAGCATCTGAGTGTCGTCGCCTTTGTCTATAATGACCAGGGTGTGCAGCAGGCAGCGAAGAGAGAAGTGAAAAGTAAATAATTAATAAAAATAAAGCTTATGAAAAAATGTCTGTTTTTGATGATGGCTTTGCTCTCCTTCGGGGGATTGACGGTCAAGGCCCAGTCGTTTGAATTCCAGTATCAGGGTCAGAGTCTGAAGGACGGTGACATGGTCACCATTGCCGCAGAGGGAAACATCTTCGGAGAACTCGCCTGCGAAACTAATCCCAGCACCAATCCCAACAACGGTCTGGTGCTGAAGTTGCTTTCAAGTTCTACAGCGAATGCGAGAGCGGAGTTACAGATCACACACAATACGTTAAAGGCTCAGATGCTTCAGTGGTGTATGGGTGGTGAATGTTGGCCTGTCAATGACACAAAGGTGTTCACCAAGCAGTTTACGGCCACGGAGAACGTGCAAGTACAATTTGATGCCACAAACATCCAAAGCAAAGGCTATCTCCTGGCCACGCTGAAAGCCACTGTGGGAGAGGAGACCCATCAGATCACCATCCAGTTTACTAATGGCGAGTCTGCCAATGCACAGACCCAGGTATGGTGGGGCTATTTCGGGGAAAGTGATTTTGAGGTATTGGACACCTCCATTGGTATTGGCACGCCTGCACCCTTTATGGCCGGTATTCGTATTCCAGCCAACCACAAACAGGTTGGTAGTGCTACAGTAAAGGCTGTACGTGTATATATTGTCGACGGTCTCCCGTCTACCATCAGCGATATGAAGGTCTGGATTTCGAAGACATTGCCCACGACGCCTTCTGAGGCCGATTATGTCCAGTCCATCACAGGGTCTCTGAAGAATGGTGCAAATGATTTTACGCTGACCACACCATATGCGGTGAATAATCAGGCTTTTTATATAGGTTATTATATAAATAGTTCCAATGCATATCCTGTCAGATGTGGTGGTGAAGATGCGCCCAATGCGTTTTTTATCTCATCTCCAGGATACATGGATTGGGCAGACTTAAATGGTAATGGCTTTGGCAAGCTGGCCTTCCAGATTCTCGTAGATGGTGCAACCATCAATAGTAACTGTGCATCCATCGCCGACTTTGCCCCAATGGTTGCCAGTCCTGGTCAGGACGTAGAGGTTCCTGTCAAGATTTCCAACGGTGGAGAGAATGACATCACCAATATCTCTTATACGGTTAAAGTCAATGGTAAAACCTCTGAGGAAAGGACGATAAATACGCCATCGATTTCCCTGAATGGCACCCGTCAGGTGAACCTCATCGTTACTACGTCACCTGTGGAAGGCGAGTTCACTTATACCATTACGATTACCAAGGTCAATGGCAATCCTAACACCTCCACGAAACCTTCGGCATCAGGAACCATTGCCACTATTGCCAATCTCAAGACCTTCCCGCGTAATGTGCTGATCGAGGAGTTCACCACAGAACAATGTGTCTATTGTCCTGATGCTGCTGCCGGTCTGCATTCATTCCTGACGTCTTATCCTGATCTGGCAAGCCGCGTGGCTGTCGTTTGTCACCATGCAGGTTTCTATACCGACTGGCTGACCATCGATGCCTCTGAACAATATACTTGGTTCTATGGTGGAGGTGGTACATATGCTCCAGCCTTCATGTACGACCGTTATGCGTGGGACGGTAAGACCCCTGTGGTAAGTCGTGATGGCTATAAGGAGAGTGTAGAGGCCAGAATCGCCAAGACCTCTTATGCCAATATCAAGCTCACGGCAAACTTCAATGCCGACAAGAGTGCCATCAATGTGACGGCAGACTGTGAGCGCGGCTGGAACTTCAGCAGCACTCCTGCCAGGATTACCCTCTTCCTGACAGAAGACAATATCAAAGCCCGTTCCCAGTCGGGTGGCGGCTCATCGTTCATCCACCAGCATGTGCTCCGTAGTGTCAATGACACTTGGGGAAAAGTGCTTAACTGGTCAGACAACAATGCTTCCTATACCTATACATTCAATCTGGATGCTTCTTGGAAGAAGGAAGATCTGAAGGTTGTTGCCATCATTTCCGGCTTTGACAGTAGCAATGTCACTAATTGTGTTGTGGAAAATGCTGCCGCTGTCGTTCCAGGAACGGAAACAGGCATTACCGGCTATCCCGTAGAAAACGTCCGCGAGGCAGGAAGATACAATCTCGACGGTCGCCAGATGTCTGCTCCACAACGCGGTCTGAGCATTATCCGTATGAGCGACGGCTCAATCAAGAAAGCTATCGTGAAATAAGAAAAGACTTACTTTATTACGATTTTTCGTCCGTTTCTGATATAAACTCCTTTGGGTAGGCGGGTATATTTGTCCGATGAGGACAATTTATACCCGCTTATGCTGAATACAACAGAAGTATTATCCGTTGCTGTCTGAATCTCCCTGATGCCCGACGGGTCGTAGCTGCTAACAGATGTCTTGGCAGCATTGACGATTCTGCGCGTTGTCCTGTCAATCAGCAATACCACGACGGAGAGTCTTGACTTGTCCTGAATCAGTTCGTTGGCAGAGATATCGTATAGATATACTTTCTTTTGAGGGATCCCTGTCTGTATCGTCTCAGTATAACAGTCTGCTCCGTTGACGATTTCCCATGCATCCACAGCGACATGGTCGTACGCTATATCGGTAATATAACCTGGAAGAACGGTATAAGGCTGTAGGTACGGGTCATCTGTATAACTACCCGAATAGAAATTGTTTTGTGCCCAACTGCTGCCAGTTCCCGTCATTCCGTCCTCCAGCAATGCATAGCCAATGCCATATTGCGTGGCGTCGGTGTTGTCCAAAAGGAATACGGTCTGTGTCTCCGTCCGGATGGCCGTCTGGGTTTCATCAACCCAAGATGCCGTCACGGATATACCTGCGGAGGCGTCGGATTCCAGTTCGCGTCTGACATCCTCACTGATTCCAAACGCATAGCCCGAACTACCATAATAAGGATCTACCAAATCCCCACGATTGACCTCTGCGCTTGGAAATGATGAAGAGCCCGATGTATAGTTTTTAGCTTCCATAGGGTCATACTTGTGAATGGCTATGGTAATGACACTATCACCAAACTCCTTATCGAGCAAGCTAAGCCCAGCCATACCACGGGGACACGAGCCACACCATGTGCCTGTGAACTCCTCAACGACCACTCGGTGGGCAACTGCCTCGTTAATGGTTGCAAGCAGGCCCTTCGCCATTTTCCGGTCGGATGTATTCTCCTGACCGTTTACTTTAGTCACTGTTATCAAAGCCTCCACACTACCCGCTGTCGCAGAAGCAGGGAAGGACACAGGAACCGTGAAGTAGCGCCCTGTCCTGGCGTAGGGCTCGCTGAGTGAGAAAGTCTGTTCTGGCTGCTCCACCCCGTCTATAAATAAGATGTATGACACTTCGCTGACAGGATTTTCTCCGTCGTTCTTCATGCTGACACTGATGCGTTTCTCCGTTCCTTTCTCCACGATGACAGTCCCAAAGTCCCAGGGGCATACCCTATGAGTGAAATCGCCCTCCACCGGCTGTATTTCGAAACCCTCCTTGATGCTATTGCCATTTGCATCCTTCAACTGATTCTTTTCAGCATAGGGATCGAAAAACACTCCTACCGGCGAAACAAAAGCACAGTTGAGCAAAGTCAGCGATGCCATGTTGATGAATCTATTGCCTCTGAAGGTGGAGTGTTTCACAATAACGTCGTCCATCCGCCCCATGTTGTTGCCTATAGTTGTATTCCCTTCACTTGTCAACGTCGTATGATCAATGACGAACTGGCAGCCTGCAGTCCAAAAGTCGTACCAATGAGACTTAGTTGTCAGCGACCCGTCACCGGTTAGTGTCATCGTGCAGTATTCACAATACATGACAACACTATGAATCGTGGAAATAACGTTTTCCCCCTTCAGGTGTACTGTAAAGAGGAAATCACGGGTAGAGCCCACTGCTTCAATGACCGTATTCTCATTTTCCGACTCGTCGTTGATATGGAGATTGTCAAAGGTCAATGATGTTCCGTCATCAGACACAGAGATACTGCCGGATTGTATTTCGCCAAAATCTGCTGAGGTGTAGGTGCGACCACATAGCAATGTCTCACCTTTGAAATAGAAATAACTCGGAACCACGTCATCAGGTGTGGTAATGAGAAAATAAAATGCAATACCACCGTAGCCATCCATGATCTGATAATTATCTATCTCCTCAGGATTAAACGGAACAAAACGAGCTTGGTACGGCATTTGGAAAGAGCAATCTTCCAATGTCAATTGATCACAATATCGGATGTTCGTTCCCTCAAATTTTGATGCTTTTACTTGTATGTGTGTGCCTGGTGCGGCAATTCTATTCAGGCAGTCCAGTTTAATATGGTCAAGGATGAATTGTCCTCCATTCAGATAGAGGTCAAAATAAGCACTGCTCGTTGTCAGGGAACCACTACCGGTCAGTGTAACCTGCCACGGAGAATCGCCATAGTATACACTTCCTATGTATAATGATTCGGTTCCCTGCGTCTTAAGCAGGTTGTGACCTTCCAAGACGATGGTAAACGTTTTCTGTTCATGTGTATCGATTGAGAGCAGATTGCCATCACCAAATTCTTTTTCACACACCATCTCCAGATTATTGAGCGTCAGGGTATGGCCGTCTTCCGAAACACTCATGCTTCCCGACTTGATTTCGCTGAAATCTGCCGACGTATAGGTATGCCCGCATAACAGTGTCGTGTTTGCAAACCGCAGGGATATATAGCTGGGGGTGTTTTCTTCGTCTTCAGCAGTGGCAATGACAAAATGACTGACAGGGATGCCTTCTTCAGTCTTGATTTGGCTCTTTTCCTTTTCGTCTGGATCAAACTTGCCGTGATAGGGTATTATGATGGAACAGTCCATCAAGGTAAGTTCTGACAGATTCCGCAACTCGTTTCCTTCAAACCTCGAATGATTGACCACCACCTTTCCCCCTTCGCTCCAGATAGCCCTCAAGCCTTTGCAGTTCAAAGTTGTGTTCTCTATCCATAGATCCTTTCCGAAGTATGAGTATATATCAAAATATCTGGCATCAGTGGTCAGCGAGCCCTCTCCCCTGATTGTCAGATAGCCGGCACCAATTGCCGTATAGCCTTCTGTGCTCAGCCTGTTCTCGCCTGTCAAGACAAGAGTATAATAGGCATTAGGATCAAACCGAAGAAGAGATCCCTCTTCACCCTCTTTACTACACTCCAGCACTAAGTTGTCGAACGTCACCTCATCGCCATATGCCGATACCGAGATACTTCCAGCTTTGATGTCTTCGAAGTCGGCTGAAGTATAGGTATGTCCGCACAGCAGTTCCATACGGGCAGACTTGTCATCGGGACGCAAAATGACTCCGCTTCCTTCTTCACCGTTCATATTTGACGTTTCAGCTCCAGCTGATAGCGTAAAGCAGAAAAGTGAAATCAAGGCTAATAATATGTTCTTTACCATTTTATAGTTTGTTGGTTATCTTTTGCTTTCTGTCTTTTGCAAGGGATTATCGGGTGTCGGCACCCCACATCATCTTCTCGCGGAGGGAGTCGAAATAGCGATGGTCGCTGCGTTTGACGACCATGATGTCGTATGGTGCACGACGGAGGGTGAGCTTCGTGCCCTCAGCACATTTCTCTGAACGGCCGTCGATGGCCACGAGAAAATTATGGCTGCGGCTCTCTACCTCGAGGTCGATCACAGCAGAATCGGGCAGCACGAAAGGACGCACATTCAACGAGTGAGGGGCAACGGCTGTCATTGAGAACACCTTCGTGCCCGGTACGATGATAGGACCACCGTTGGAGAGAGAATAGGCCGTAGAACCCGTAGGTGTGGAGATTACCAGACCGTCGGCCTGGTAGGTATGCAGATACTGGCCGTTGACACAGGCACGGATACTGATCATCGAAGCCGTATCGCGTTTCAGGATGGCCACATCGTTGAGGGCACAACGATAGGTGCCCAATGGTGCGCCATCGGTCTCCACCTGTATCAATGCGCGTGACTCAAGGTAATAATCATCGTGATAGAGGGCATCAAGCGTGGGTGCAAACTGCTCAGGACTGATGTCTGCCAGGAAACCCAGACGTCCCATATTGACACCAAGGATGGGAATGCTCTTCGCACCTACCCTACTCGCAGCCTTGAGGAACGTGCCGTCACCGCCCATCGAAATAACAAAATCAGCCTCGAAATCGTCGTCGGTAAACAGTTTAGTGGCCTTGATGTCGAGTCGCTGGTTGTCTTTCAGGAAATAATAGTACTCCATATCGACATAGAGCTCGGCCTCGTGACTGTTGATGCAGGACAGCACCTGCTGGATGCTGGCCGACTTCTTACCCTGATAGATATTGCCAAAAAGAGCGAATCTGAGTTTGTTATGTTCCATAATTGTTGCTTTTGGGTGCAAAGATACGAAATAATTGGGGAGTTAAAGGAGTTAAAGGAGTTAAAGGGAGTTAAAGGGACATATGTTTTGCGTGAAAAATGCTATATTTGCAATCAGAAACCCAAATAAGAGAAAAATTATGGCAAAAGTTTATGTATTCTTAGCAGACGGCTTCGAGGATGTCGAAGCGCTGATTCCCATTGACGTGTTGCGTCGTGGCGGTGTGGATGTTGTAACGGTGAGCACCACAGAGTTCCCGTTGGTAGAGTCGGCTCACGGTGTGAATATCGAGGCTGATATCCAGTTTGAGCAGAGCGACTACGCTGATGCAGACCTGATCATGCTGCCCGGTGGTATGCCTGGCGCCAGTAATCTCTTCGAGCACGAGGGCGTTTGCAAGGTGGTCATGAACCAGTTTGCAGCAGGCAAGAAGGTGGCTGCTATCTGTGCCGCTCCTGCAGTGGTTCTGGCTCAGCTTGGTGTACTCGATGGCAAGAAAGCCACTTGCTACCCAGGCTTCGAGAAGGCATTGAAAGAGGCAGGCGCCACTTATACGGGTGCGCTGGTAACTGTCGATGGCAACGTCACCACAGGCGAGGGACCTGCTGCAGCCTTCCCTTATGCTTATGAACTGCTTACCCAACTCGTTGACAAGAAGACCTCTGACCAAATCGCAGAGGGCATGCGCTTCAAGCATTTGATGGCATAAAAGTGAATAGTGATTACGTAATCATAGTAGCAGGCGGGAAAGGCTTGCGCATGGGAAGTGACATTCCGAAGCAATTCTTGCCAATAGGAGGGAAGCCCGTACTGATGCGAACCTTGGAGTGCTTCCGCAAGTACTCTGAGGACCTGCAGATTATCCTCGTGCTGCCTAAAACGCAGCAGGCGTACTGGCAGGAGTTGTGTCGTGAGTACAATTTCAAGGTGGAATATCTGTTGGCTGATGGTGGCGAGACACGCTTCCACTCGGTGCAGCATGGCTTGGCGCTTATTCCCGACGATGCCGAAGGGGTGGTAGGTGTGCACGATGGTGTACGTCCCTTCCCCAGCATCGAGGTCATTGCCCGATGCTACGAAACGGCGCGAACTGCCAAAGCCGTCATCCCTGTGATTCCCATCGTAGAGACCGTCAGGGAACTGGGCAGTGGAGAGAGCAGAATTGACACTCTAAACTCTCAACCATCTAAAACCGTGCCTCGTGATCGGTATCGCCTTGTGCAGACGCCACAGACGTTTGATATCCAGTTGTTGAAGGCTGCGAACCGTCAACCATATAACGACGGGTTTACTGATGATGCCTCTGTGGTAGAGAGCTACGGCCACCCCATCACCCTCGTCGAAGGCAATCGCGAGAACATCAAGATCACCACGCCTTATGACATCACCGTTGCAGAAGCCATTATTCAACACTCGACCCCTAGCACCTAGCACCCTTGAACATACTCGATCAAGACATCAAATACTTGCCAGGCGTGGGGCCTAACCGCAAGAAGATGCTGAGCAATGAGCTCGGCATTGAGACCTATGGTGATCTGCTCGAATACTATCCTTATAAATATGTGGACCGCTCGAAGGTATACACCATCCACGAACTGACGGGTGAAATGCCCTTTGTACAGGTGGTCGGCCAGATTCTCAGCTTCGAAACCTTCCCCATGGGTCCTCGCAAGGAACGTGTCGTGGCCCATTTTACCGACGGTACAGCCATCGCCGACCTCACGTGGTTTAATGGCGGCAAATATGCCAAGCAGAACTATCGCATCGGCACGGAATATCTGGTGTTTGGTAAGCCCACGGTCTTCAACAACCGCATCAACTTCACCCACCCCGACCTCGACGATGCCTCGAAAGTAGACCTCTCGACGATGGGGTTGCAGCCCTATTACAACACCTCGGAGAAGATGAAGAAGAGCGGTCTGAACAGCCGTTCTGTGGAGCGTCTTACCAAAACGCTCGTCGAGAAGCTCCCTCCCCTGCCTGAGACCCTACCCGATTTCCTCATCGCAAAACTACATCTCATGGGTCGCGACGAGGCTCTTCGCACCGTTCACTATCCCCAGAACGCCAAAGACCTTGAGCGCGCCAGGGTACGACTGAAGTTCGAGGAACTCTTCTACATCCAACTGAATATATTAAGGTACGCGAGCGACCAGCGCAGGAAATACCGGGGGTATGTCTTCTCCCAAGTGGGCGAGGTCTTCAATTCCTTCTACCGCAACTATCTGCCCTTCCCTCTCACGGAAGCGCAGAAGAGAGTAATCAGGGAGATCCGCGTTGATGTAGGTTCCGGACGACAGATGAACCGTCTTTTGCAGGGTGATGTGGGGTCTGGCAAGACCCTTGTGGCCCTGATGTCGATGCTCATTGCCATCGACAACGGCTATCAGGCCTGTATCATGGCTCCTACGGAGATCCTCGCAGAGCAGCACCTTACTACCATCATGGAATTCCTGAAGGGTATGGATCTGCGCGTGGCCCTGTTGACAGGCATCGTGAAAGGCAAGCGTCGTAAGGAAGTGCTCGAAGGCCTGATGGACGGCACCATCCACATCCTCGTGGGCACCCATGCCGTCATCGAGGATACCGTACAGTTTGCCCGTCTCGGTTTTGTAGTGGTCGACGAACAACATCGTTTCGGAGTGGCCCAACGTGCGAAGCTCTGGAGCAAGAGCACCAATCCTCCGCATGTGCTGGTGATGACGGCGACGCCTATTCCCCGTACCCTTGCCATGACCCTCTATGGCGATCTCGATGTGAGTATCATTGATCAGTTGCCGCCAGGTCGCAAACCCGTGAGGACCACACACGTCTTCGACACCCGCATGACTTCGCTCTATGACGGCATCCGTCAGCAGATCCGCGAGGGGCGTCAGGTATATATCGTCTTCCCCCTCATCGAGGAAAGCGAGAAATCAGACCTCAAGAATCTTGAAGACGGCTTCGAAGTATTGAAACAGGCTTTCCCGGAGTTCCGTCTGAGTAAGGTTCACGGCAAGATGAAACCCAAGGACAAAGAAGAGGAGATGCAGAAGTTCGTCAGGGGCGAGACGCAGATCCTCGTGGCCACCACCGTCATCGAGGTGGGTGTCAATGTGCCCAACGCCTCCGTAATGGTCATCCTCGAAGCCCAGCGTTTCGGCCTTTCCCAGTTGCACCAGCTCCGCGGACGTGTGGGGCGTGGTGCCGACCAGAGCTTCTGTATCCTCGTCACCCCATATAAGCTTAGCGAGGACACCCGTAAGCGCATCGACATCATGTGTGATACCAACGACGGGTTCCGCATTGCTGAGGCCGATCTGAAGCTGCGCGGACCTGGCGATCTGGAGGGCACCCAACAGAGCGGCATGGCCTTTGATTTGAAAATTGCCGACATTGCACGCGACGGACAACTCGTACAGTTGGCCCGTGAGACCGCTCAGCCCATCATTGAGGAAGACCCCACCTGCACCTCCGATAAATACACTATTCTCTGGCGCAGACTGAAGGAGTTGCGAAAGACAAATATCAACTGGGCAGCCATCTCGTAAGTCATTAAGTGTTAAAACATTCCAAAACTTTGTTAACGTACACACATATCTTTTGGGGTTTCGGAAAGTTTTTACTACCTTTGCAAACGTATTTTTGCTTTTTGCAATCAAAACCCAACTAAAGAATGAATTTAAAGAATCTTAGAATTGCATTTATATTAGCTCTGATGTCGTTCGCAGCCGTTCCCATGAATGGTCAGGATCTGTTGGCGCGTCAGGCTCCCGTAGACAAGACAATGAAGAAGGTTGATTCCGTAGCACTCCACCAGTTGATCTATCAGGAGATGCTCGACAATCCCGCTGCCGATCTCTATGACGAGTGGGATACGGAAATGACCCACTATCATAACGCAAACGGTGTATTGCCCGAGACTGCCAAGATCGACCTCCGCGGTTTCGTTATGCCGACACCTAGCCGTGTCATCACCTCCAATTTCGGTGCCCGTTGGGGACGCCAGCACAAGGGTCTCGATGTCAAGGTATACGTTGGTGATACCATCCGTGCTGCCTTCTCCGGTAAGGTACGCATCGTGAAGTATGAGGCTAAGGGCTATGGTAAATATGTCGTCATCCGCCACTATAACGGACTGGAGACCTATTACGCCCACATGTCGAAGCAGCTGGTTCGTGAAGACCAGGAAGTGAAGGCTGGTGATCCTATCGGTCTTGGAGGTAACACAGGTCGTAGTACCGGTTCCCACCTGCACTTTGAGACCCGTCTCTGTGGTGTTGCCATCAACCCCGCCCTATTATTCGACTTCCGTGCACAGGACGTGACGGGTGATTTTTATACCTATAATCGTAAGAAGTACGCTTCCGAATCAGCAGCTGCCACCCGTCTGCGCGGTGCCAACGCTGCTACTCACAACAGCCGCTTCGATACCGACGAGGACGACGATGACGAAGAGATGGCTATCGCAGCACCCGAGGCATCCTTCACCTCCGATGTTCACTTCCACAAGGTAAAGAAGGGTGAGACCCTGCAGGCCATCGCCCGCAAACGTGGCATGACGGTCGATGCATTATGCAAGCTGAACCATATCGGTAAGAACATCCGACTGATGCCGGGACAGATTCTGAAATACAACTAAATCAACATAAGGGCTCCCGATGAGGGAGCCTTTTTTGCAGAACTTAAAACTTTAAAATATGCTCGACAAAGAAAGAGGGCTTTACATCGCCCATTGCGCCAACGGTGCACTCAGTATTACAGGTAAGATGGCCAACCGTCATGGACTCATTGCGGGAGCCACAGGTACAGGAAAGACCGTCACTCTGCAGGTGATGGCCGAGACATTCTGCCAGGCAGGTGTGCCCTGCTTCATGGCCGACATGAAGGGTGACCTTTCCGGAATCTCCCAAGTTGGCCGTCTCAGTGGCTTCATTGAGAAGCGCATGCCAGAATTCGGTATCGAGAACCCGGAGTTCCAGAGTTGTCCCGTGCGTTTCTTCGACGTCTTTGGCGAACAGGGTCATCCCATGCGCGCCACCATCTCACAGATGGGCCCCCAGCTGCTCTCCCGTCTGCTCCAGCTGAACGAGACGCAGGACGGTGTCTTGAACATCGTGTTCCGCATTGCCGACGAGCGCGGACTGCTGCTCGATGACCTGAAGGACCTGCGCTCAATGCTCGACTGGGTATCACAGCATGCCAAGGAGTACACCACGAAATACGGTAATATCACCACCGCCACCATCGGTGCCATCCAGCGCTCACTTTTGCAGCTCGAACAACAGGGTGCCGACAAGTTCTTCGGCCTGCCATCATTCGACATCTACGACCTGCTACAGACAGAAGGCGGCAAGGGTATCATGAACGTGCTGGCAGCCGACAAGCTGATGCTGCAGCCTAAGCTCTACTCCACCTTCCTGTTGTGGCTCATGAGCGAGCTCTACTCCACCCTGCCCGAGGTAGGCGACCTGCCGTTACCAAAACTCGTGTTCTTCTTCGACGAGGCCCACATGCTCTTCACCGACACCTCGAAGGCCCTGCTCGATAAGATTGAACAGGTAATCCGACTGATTCGCTCGAAGGGTGTGGGCATCTACTTCATCACCCAGAGTCCGACGGACATCCCTGAGAATATTCTCGGCCAGCTCGGCAACCGCGTACAGCATGCCCTGCGTGCCTATACACCTAAGGACCAGAAGGCCGTAAAGACCGCTGCCGACACCTTCCGTGCCAATCCAGAGTTCAAGACCGACGAGGCCATCATGAACCTCGAGACAGGAGAAGCCCTCGTCAGTTTCCTCGATGAGAAGGGAGCCCCCAATATCGTGGAGCGCGCCAAGATCCTGTTCCCGTTGTCTCAGATCGGTGCCATCACCGAAGGCCAGCGCAATGACATCATCCGTCAGAGCCGCATCTATGGCAAGTATGACGAGGCCAAAGAGCGCGACAGCGCCTTCGAGATGCTCATTGCCGATGCAGAGCGCCAGTTGGCAGAAGCAGAGAAGCAAGAGACGGAGATTGACATCCCGAAGCCTGCAGAGGGAAAGGCCGAGAAAAAGAAGCCCGGCATGATGAGTAAGGTATGGAAGGCCGTACTGACTGCCGTCACGTCAACCTTGGCCACCATCTTAGGCACCTATGTCAGTGATAAGGTGACTGGCAAGAAGACCAAGTCGAAGACCTCGGCCACCGGTCGTGTGGTGAAGAATGCAACCAGCGCTGCCACGCGTTCCATCACAAAGGAACTGACGCGCGACATTCTGGGAAATCTCGTAAAATAAGAAGAAATTCTGATTAGAGGAGGTAGGCCATCGGGGTATTATCCAGATATTCCCACATACGCTCACGCATATTGAACATATACTTCAGGTGATAGAAGTTGTCTATCTTCCACTGACCATCCTCATACACCAGTTCTATACGGGCTGGTGTATAATTTTTGTCTTCATAGACGGTGAAATCAACCTGAGCACGCTTCTCGCCATCTGAGAACGCCAGATTCGTGACCTCAAACTCCTCAAAGCTCACGAGGTCGGTGTCGTGTGACATTGTCCAATGATTCACCTCGAAGAACAAGGTATTGGTGAGATACTCCTGACGACGGACGGCCATCAGCAGCTGGTTCCACGATTTAGAACAGAAAGACTTGTCGAGCAGATCGCTGTCCGTTGATCCTCCCAGATAGGTACACTCCTGCTTGATGAGCGAATAGATAGTCTGGACACGCTCCAGCACCATGCCACGCTCTGCCATAGCAGAAACCTCAGATACCAATGTGTCAGACACCATTACAGTATCTGTATCAAGAATCTGGGGAGTATCATTATCTGCGGGGGTCTCAGTCTTAGAGCCGCCACAGCTTGCTAACATTAACGATGTAATAACTGGTAATCCAATCAACAATGCTTTTAATAAACGCTTCACCTGAAAAAATTTTTAAATGGTTGCTTAATGATCCTAACTAATCGGCTGCAAAGGTACACAAAAAATCGTAAACCAACAAACAATTAACAGTTTTTTTTGCGATTAAGTGTAAAAATGACACACCGAGTAGATGAAACGCCGTTTTGAGTCTATAGAAGTCTGGAAATCAAAATCCTTCTGACGCAGCACCAGCTTCATATCCTTGCTGATTCCCGTGCCTTCCAGTTTCAATGCAGCCTCCTTCATGGTCCACAATCGGATAAAGGCCACCGCCCTGTCCTCTGCCGCCTCAATCTCACGCACCTCATCGTCATCCATCGTATAGCGCACAAGACTGTCGTTATACGATCTCACAGACTCCACATCCACACCCACAGGTCTGTCGCTGATGACGCAGATGGCAGCCTCTTTGCAATGGCTGAGATTGAAAAAGATCTCAGGATGGCCCACAATCGAGGGTTTCCCGTGTTCATTATATATAAATATAGGATTCTCTTCGATGCCGTATACCTCTTTCAGTCCCCGTTTCAGCAACTGATAGGCCAGCACACAAAGCCGCTGCCCAAGTTCATATTTAAACTTGAGGGCCTGCTCACGCCTCTGCTCAGAAATCTCCTCGAGGGCGGCAGCAAGGTCAAAGTCCCAGATATCCTCACTCAGGAATACACGCATTGCCTCTGATTTTTCGTGCAAAATTACAAAAAAATGCTGAGCGGAAGCAAATTTTTCACTTTTCACTTTTCACTTTTACCTTTTTTTATTATCTTTGCAGCATAAAACTTATTATCTCACAAACAAATAAACTTTTTAAACCCAACAGATTATGGATTACAAGATTATCGACATCGAAGGAGTAGGCGACGTTTATGCAGAGAAGCTGGTTGCCGCTGGTATCAACAAAGTGAGTGAACTGCTCGAGAAGTGTGCTGCCCCCAAGGGCCGCAAGGAGTTGGCCGAGGCCACCGGCATCAGCGAGAAGCTGATTCTGCGCTGGACCAACCATGCCGACCTCTTCCGCATCAATGGTGTAGGTCCTCAGTTCTCAGAGTTACTTGAGAAAGCTGGCGTCGACACCGTCAAGGAGTTCCGTCACCGCGTGGCAGAGAACCTGCAGCCCAAGCTCGAGGAGATCAACGCAGAGTTCCACATCTGCGGACGTGTTCCCGCAGTCAGCGAGGTTCAGAAGATGATCGACCAGGCCAAAGAGCTGGAGCCGAAAATGACCTACTAAACAACAACAATCCCCTCGCGGTTGCGAGGGGATTACTTTTTCACCTACAATCAAAGAGAATCTTCCTCCGATTCTCCTTTGGACGCACCGCGAAGTGGATCCAATACGTTGTGCCGCGTTTCTCTTGGATGAGTTCATCGAAATCGCGATGGGTACCATCAGAGATGTCGAGTAGGATGCCAGCCATACGGATCATCTGCTCAGGGCCATAGCACTTAATATCGACGGCACAACCAGTGAGATGATTCGAACCCTTTGCCCCACCGCAAAGGCGATTGACTTCCTCAGAGCGATAACCAGAGGAAATAATAATCGGAATATCGCCATTCTTATTGCCGTAAAGCGTATTCTGGCTATACCTCAGATCCTCCAGCCAGTTCTCACAGATATTCTTCAAGTTTTCAATGGCTTGATGACTGGGGATGTTCCCATCAGCCGTGATGTAACTTGTCTTGGTTAACTCCCCGAGCGTAAAGTGAGGCGATAAGCGAAGGCCATCGAGCTCGTTCGAATGGCTGAGCGCAGCCTCACTCGGCGAAGCCAAGTGCTCGGAGAGTTTCATCTTTTCATTGATACTTACTTCTTGCATAATCTTAATGTTAATATGAAAAACCTAATGCCGCGCCGCCGCGCTGCCGCAGTGCCGCGGCTGGGTTACAGCATGATGGTGCCAGTCTTCTGAAACAGGGCCTTTTCATGGATTATAGTCAATGAAACCATTTGGGATGAATGTTGGGTGCATAGCGTATCAGACAACATCCCCTATATAAATGAAGAACAAGACCTCTGAACCCTTCCCTCCGGATCTGCAATCCGACGCGGTATTCTGAAGTCTTGCAATCTAAAAACAGGACCTCTGAACCCTTCCCTCCGGAACTGCAATCCGACGCGGTATTCTGAAGCCCTATTGTTTTCTGCTGCAAAGATAGGAAAAATATCAATACGCTCCAAATAATTTGGGAATTATTTGCAAAAACGGCCGATTTATTTAGATATATCTGATGAAGAAATCAGGACCACTCTTGTATTTAGATCGTTGGCAATTCTCTGTAACTGCTCTCGATTCTTCTCAACAAAATCATAGTCACATTTAGGAATCATGGGGTCGGGGCGAAACCAAGTGATTTCAGGGAATAACAGCCGTAATAGTAAGAGATAATGGAAAAATGGCGGGCGAAGACGCTAAATTTCGAAAACTTTTTGTACCTTTGCAAGCGTTTTTTAACTCTAAGTAATGATTAAAAAATAATGAAACAGATAATGAAGAATTTAATGCAATGGGTGCTGGCCGCCACCCTCATCTGCGGCACAAGCGTATTCAACTCGTGTTCGTCGGACAACTACGACAACCCTGTTCCCGAATCAGGAGCGAACGGCGACCTTGTAGGCAAATGGTATTCCGACGTGTCGGGGGCTACTCATGCCGCCTGGACATTCGGTAAGGCATGGCAGCAGACGGAGTTCAATGCCGACGGCACAGGCGTCACCAACATTTATTACCTCGACGGCGATGTCGCCGTGGCCCGTGAGCGCTATTCGTTCACCTACACAGCCACTGACGGTGTGCTGACGATGGACATTGCGGAGAGGAACACCAAGACCACTGCCAGATATACCATGAGCGACGGCAAGCTGCTACTGACGGAGGGTGACGGTCAGACGGCCATGCAGAAGATGGACGACGCGAAGGCTAAGGACTTTGATGCGTGGAACAGGAAGGACAGCCTGCTCAATGTGCCGCAGCCCGCCCGCTACACCGTCTTTGTCTATGGCAATGCGGGAGGCACCATGGATAAGATTATTGAGTACGGCTTCTGGGAGAAGATACAGCCGCTGCTCACGGACCACAACAACGTTCGTGTGGTCTGCTTCTACAAATATGGCAAGGACCTGCCCCCCGAAATGCCCTTTAGCGGTAAGTATGCCGACCCGGGCGACATCGTATGGTTCGATCTGAACGACACGACCAACCTGGAGAATATTCGTAACGGAGGACTTCAGGCGCTGGGGTATGAAAAGGAGGCCAAGGCTATGAAACTGTGCGACCCCAAGACCGTCAGCGCGTTCATCCAGATCAGCAGTCTGGTGTGTCCTGCCGAGCAGTATGTGTTCAGCATCTGGGGGCATGGCAATGGACTGAACCCCTTGGCCGATGTCCCCGGCAAATACGAAGACGAAGACCCTGCCGCTGCACCTGCTACCCGAGGGGTCATTGGCGATGAGTGGAATGAACGTGAAGAGCTGGATATGTATGAACTGAGTACCGCCATCCGTGACGCAGGCTTGAACCGGCTGAACACCATCTTCTTCCACAACTGCCTGATGGGCAACATGGAGACGCTGACCGAGCTGCGCGGCCTGTCCGACTACATCGTGGCCTCGGCTCACCTGCTTGAGAGCGAGGGCGAGTTGCTCACGGAATACGTCCGCGGACTGCTGGAGAAGGGGAATACCGAGGATGCCATCGCACAGATGTTTGAGCGCGTGCGTCCGGCATGGGACGAGACCTACCATGACGAATTGGGTAAAAACTGGAACAACGGTGACTACAAGCTCATCCGCACCGCCAAGCTCGATGCCATCATCAGTGCCGCCAAGCGCCTCGCCGACAGGCTCCTCGCTCTCTACCCCACGCAGAAGGAGGCCATCGACAAGGCCACCACAGGGGTGTATCGGTTCTTCCTACGCTATAACTCTTCCGTGTTAACATTCGTGAATCCCTTCGTCGATTTGGCAGACTATGCCCATTTGTTGACAAAGGAGACTGGCGACGCAGAAATGGCTGCCATCTCCAGCGATTTGGACAAAGCCTTCAGCGAGGCCTTCGTCCACTATGCCGACGTCAGTACGAACGAACAGCATCTGGACCACTACACGCTGAGCGTCTGTCTGGTCAACGAAGAGAACTACGAGGGAAATAACAAAGACCCGGAAATGATTAAGGTTTTTGTCCCTAATGCCCTGTGCAATTTCGACCAAGGCTACGAGCAGACCACCTTCCACAAACTGACGGGATGGGGCAACTGGCTGCGCACCAACCAGCAACTGCTTTGGGGCAATCCCACAAGCAACGGCGGTGGTCCGCTCAAGTGAATGTAACATAAGTACTAAAACCAGGGAATCATGGGGTCGGTTCTACTGATCACTTTTGAAGTTTTTGTATTACACATAGTTCCTGACCCCCTGTGCACTTCCATCGGTTCAATTGTTTTCAAATGCGAAGGCAAAGATACGAACTTATTCTCGAACATCCAAATTTTCAACGCAGAAAAATGATCAGTAGAACCGACCCCGTGATCTCTGATTAAGATGTTGCAAAGATAGTCATTACCTATTCCTTTCCAAACCTGCGTTCATAGCCAGTGATGATGGCCTGTAGATTGTGGATTGTTTTACGAAGGCTGGCATTTTCGCGCACCAGACACTCTATTATTGGTGATGTGCCGTCATCGTTAGTATCTGCCACCTTAGCAAGAGTTTTTTCAGTAATCTGACGTATGCGCTCTTTGGTAACTGATAACTCCTCACCAATTTGCTCAAAGGTTGCGCCCTCTAATAGACGGGAAATTACCATGCGTTCCCGACCTTTCATAAGCGGATGCTCCGTCTCATTAATTTCAGCTCCCTCAGTACCATCTAGATATGCTTTGGCACGGGCTAAAATATTAACGCTGGTTTCCAAAAGAATCAGTTTTTGATGAACCAATATTCCACTCAGCAACTTCTGCTTTCTGAGTTGAGCTACGATTTCTTCACTACAGCCAAGCTTGAAGGCTGCTTCCTCTTGACTTATATATCCATTCTGCATAATAAAATACACTTAATGATTTTGTTCCTGCAAAGGTAGGAAATATATTAGAAATAATTGCATATTTGAACGACTTTTTTCATTTATACGCGGCAGTGCGGCAGCGCGGCGGCGCGGCATTAAGTATTTTCATAATGGAGGGGAGGGAGGCATATATATCTATTTTAAATTATTATATATTATAATATATAATAATTATATATAATATAATAATCAGGTTGCCGCGGTATCGATTTTACCAATGCCGCGCTGCCGCAGTGCCGCACTGCCGCGCATTGGAATCGGGGTGTCAGGCAAGCACAAAAACCTCCAAATGTTCTTGGACGAGCCAAGCGACCAAAGGTCGAGCGAAA
>JAEEGJ010002500.1_pt1 | contig 92860 bp, 77 predicted proteins | sample 8958761 | NCBI WGS metagenome assembly JAEEGJ01 (sample SAMN16246546, study PRJNA631951) | gut metagenome | biome: gut microbiome; feature: rumen; material: RS-attached | host: Bos | place: Iran: Karaj | collected 2018-10
TATGTGGACAGATAGTAGCTATTGTTAAGAAGACTGGAGTTCCGCTGGTTTGCTGCGGAAAGCCTATGCAGGAGATAGTATCCGGTACTACCGATGCATCCGTTGAAAAGCATGTACCGGTATACGAGGTAAAGGACGGAAAGGTATCGGTTAAGGTAGGCAGTGTCGCTCATCCTATGACAGAAGAGCATTATATCGAGTGGGTTTCTCTTAAGACAAAGTTTGGTAACCAGCGTAAAGCCTTAAAGCCCGGTGATGCACCTGAGGTGAGCTTCCTTATTGAAAAGGATGATGAGGTAGAGGCAGTTTATGCTTACTGCAACCTTCATTCATTATGGAAAGCCTGAGATGATAAGATTTTGCGATAATATAACCGAATTAAGATGCTGAACATCATTTTGTTACCGGGGAAGTGTTAAAGACGTTTTCAAGGTGACATTAGCTATAGAAAAACAGAGAGGAGCATTATGTCAAACAAATATACAGGTACCCAGACTGAAAAGAATTTAATGGCTGCTTTTGCGGGTGAGTCCCAGGCCAGAAATAAATATACCTATTTTGCATCAAAGGCAAAGAAGGATGGCTTTGAGCAGATAGCAGCTTTGTTTTTAAAGACAGCTGAAAACGAGAAAGAACATGCCAAGATGTGGTACAAGGAGTTTGCAGGTATCGGTACTACTGCTGAAAACCTGGAGACTGCTGCCAATGGTGAAAACTATGAGTGGACCGATATGTATGCAGGCTTTGCCGAGACCGCTGAAAAAGAGGGCTTCCCGGAGCTCGCTGAGAAGTTCAGACAGGTTGCAGCTATCGAAAAGACTCATGAGGAGATGTACAGAGCTCTTTTAAAGAATGTCGAGATGCAGGAAGTATTCAAAAAGAGCGAAGTAAAGGTATGGGAGTGCAGAAACTGCGGTCATGTGATGGTCGGCACCGAGGCACCTGAGGTCTGTCCCGTTTGCAACCATCCCCAGAGCTATTTTGAGGTTAGATCAGAGAATTATTGAGTAATATAGAAACAAAGGACTGACTAAAGATTTATAGGGTGCAAACGTTTGTTGCACCCTATGCTTTTATCATAGCATTTTAGACCTGCTTATTTCGCCAAAATAAAACTTGAAAGCCCGATATTTTTATTGTATAACATAATTACAAGATCACTCAAGATACATGCAGTGATAAAACATATTTGGCATTTATTTACAATGACAAGAAAGGAGGCCGAATAAATGGACTTTAACGTGATTTTGTGGATTGTTATTATGGTAGCTTTGTTGGTAGTTGAAGCGTTGACGATGAATCTTACCACTATATGGCTGGCGATCGGAGCACTCGCATCCGTATTTATTACGCTGGCAGGGGCAGGAGGTGTTGCCCAGTTTGCAGTATTTGTTGTAGTGTCCGCGATAATGGTCTTCTTTACCAGACCATTGGTCAAGAAATATGTCGCAGGCCGCTACCAGAAAACAAATTCTGACAGCCTGGTCGGCAGGACCGCAAGGATCATCGAACCGGTCAACAATAAACTTGAGACCGGTACCGCATTTCTTGATGGTAAGGAATGGACCGTTAGATCCGAGTCAGACAGCGATATTTTCAATGAAGGCGACTTGGTAATCGTCAGGGAAATCGAAGGCGTAAAGCTGATCGTTGCCAGAGAAGGCAATGAAATTCCAAAGCTGGTTCATACAGTAGTAGTTTAAGAAAATTAGGTCAAAGGAAAAGGATTTTATTAGAGAAAGGAAAAAATTATGGATACAGGCACAATTATTGCTATATTGGTCGTAGTATTTATCTTACTTATGATCATCATTACAAACATCAGAGTAGTTCCTCAGGCGCACGCATTTATTATTGAGCGTCTTGGCGCATACACAGGCACATGGGGTGTAGGCCTTCATGTAAAGGTACCTTTTATTGATAAGGTAGCTAAAAACGTATTGTTAAAAGAGCAGGTTGCAGACTTTCCTCCGCAGCCCGTTATCACCAAGGATAATGTTACAATGAGTATTGATACGGTCGTATTCTTCCAGATTACCGATCCCAAGCTCTTCGCATACGGCGTTGAGAATCCTATGATCGCTATCGAGAATCTTACTGCTACCACACTTCGTAATATCATCGGTGAGCTCGAGCTCGACCAGACTCTTACAAGCCGTGAGACAATAAATGCGAAGATGAGATCTTCACTGGATCTCGCTACCGATCCTTGGGGTATCAAGGTGAATCGTGTAGAGCTTAAGAACATTATGCCTCCCGCAGCCATCAGGGATGCAATGGAGAAGCAGATGAAGGCAGAGCGTGAGAGACGTGAGGCCATTCTTAAGGCAGAAGGTGAAAAGAAGTCAACCATCCTTGTAGCAGAAGGTAAAAAGGAGAGCGCTATCCTCGAGGCTGAGGCTGAGAAGGCAGCAGCTATCCTTAATGCAGAGGCACAGAAGGAAGCTATGATCCGTAAGGCCGAAGGTGAGGCAGAGGCTATCCTTAAGGTTCAGCAGGCTAATGCCGAAGGTATCAAGCTGCTCAATGAATCAGCTCCTACCGAAGCAATTCTCAGGATCAAATCCCTCGAAGCATTCGAGAAGGCAGCAGACGGTAAGGCTACTAAGATCATCATCCCTTCGGAAATCCAGGGTATCGCAGGACTTGCAAAGTCAGTTACTGAGGTTATAGCTAAAGAATAATATAAGAATCTTCCCCGTAATCAGAACCCCTCTGATTACGGGGTTTTTTTCCTTTACGAAACAAATAATTTAAAATCGGTATTTACAATAGACATTTTTAGGAGTATTATGTAAAATGCGTATTTTTGTAAAGTCAGTAATAGAAAGGCACTTAAATGGATTTTAGTAATATTCTTGAATTATATAAATGTAAAGCCTGCGTGATGTCCTTGGAGACCTATCCTGACGGCAAGTTCGGCAATATCAGGATAGCAGCCGGGAATAAGGCGCATGCAGAAGATATAGAGCATGTGACGGGACATCCCTTCGAAAACGATACTCCTTATGAGCTGAGTTTCCCCAAGGATCTCAATTTCGAAGATTTCGTATACAGGAGCGCAGTGCAGCATCAGCAGCTCCATTCCTATGTAAATTTGTATCAGATGGGACTCTGGCTGGAAATATATATGCTTCCCCTGACATCGGACCAGGAGAATGTACACTACTGCCTGTACGCATATAATGTAACGGCACAGGTTGATTCAAAATCAATGTCCGACCTCTCGCCCGAGACCTCGTCGGCCATACTTTCCGCCTGCATAAAGCTCCATGGAGCCAAGGATTTCAAGGAAAGCATGGACGAAGTCATCCGTGATATCAGAGAGATATGCGATGCCAGACGCTGTTGTATTCTTTTGATAGATCATGAAAATCAGGACTGCTTTGTCCTTAGTGATGCTATCAGACCCGGAGTTGCAAAGCCTAAGGGCGAAAGCATGAGGAAAAACTTTTATTTTACGGCTCAAACCTGGGAAAGTACACTTGCCGGCAGTACCTGCCTGATTATTAAAAATGAGCAGGATATGGAGATCATAAAGGAACGTAACCCTATATGGTATGCTTCCCTTTCAAGAGCGCAGGTTGACACCCTGGTCCTTTTCCCGTTAAAGCATAATTCCAAGCTTGTAGGATATATCTGGGCATCCAATTTTGATGTGAAAAGTTCTGTAAAGATCAAGGAAGTACTGGAGCTTACCACATTCTTCATAGGCTCCGAAATAGCAAATTACCAACTTCTCCAAAGGCTCGAGATGCTGAGTACTATCGATCTGCTGACCGGTGCGAAAAACAGAAATGCCATGAACAACCGAGTAGCTGAGTTTGATGCAGCTGACAGGGTAATGCCTGCGACATTGGGTATCATATTTGCGGACCTGAACGGACTGAAGCAGACCAACGACACCAACGGCCATGTAGCCGGTGACAGACTTTTAAAGAAAGCTGCCGCAATGCTGCACCAGGTGTTCCTCGATGAAGATATTTATCGCGCAGGCGGAGATGAGTTTATGATCATTTCCGAAAACTGCCTTAAATCCGATATGGAGGCCAAGATCACCGAACTAAGGAAACTGTGCGGTGAAGACGGAGATATCAGCTTTGCCATAGGCTTCTGCTTTGACGATAAAGAAAAACTCGATATCCGTAAGGACATGCATCTTGCCGATGAGGACATGTATGAGGATAAAGAGGAGTACTACAACAAATACCCTGACAGAAGATATCGATAAGCTGAGGATATATCACATTCTTTACAAAAACCAAAGAATATATATCAAAACAATAGTTTTATCACACATAGTCTATGTAAGATATATCTTATATGGACTATTTTTTTATTGATTTTTCGGCAAGGAAATTATATAATTAATGTATTATGGGGATAGTATAATGCTAAGATCAAAAGGCCAAAAGCCCTTTAAGCTAGCTTGAAAAGGTTTTGAGACTTTTGAACTCAAGAAAGGATGCCTTTATGGATCATCAAAATACAGAAGGGGATGTATTCAGGTCTTCACCCTTGATGATATTAATCACATATACAGTACTGGGGGTTGCCCTTATCGCAGAGACCATACTTATGTCCTGGGAGCTTTGGGCTATTCCTATTATTGTTGCGAGCATCATCATATGCTGGGGGCTTCATATCACTCAGTTTATGTCCCATAAAGTGCGCCTTTACATCTCCACGATGCTGATGATGGTATGTTATTTCTTCTACGGTATACACATCACGAGCACCTACGATATGCCGCTTCTCATGATGCTAATTATCATGATATTTACGACTACGGGCGAGGTATGGCTGGTTACAGCATGTCAGATCACGTACTATTTTACGCTTGTATACGATATAATTGCCATGATCTCAATGGACACCGAATGGGATTCACTGCTCATTTCAAGGACTGCGCTCCATGTGGTCCTGATGTTTATGTGCGGTTGGCTTGCCAGGATCATTATTAAAAAATGGGATGCCGTATTTCACAGGTCAGATAATAAAATAAAGGAGCTTAATGACAGCACCAAGCGTATGAATTCCTTCATGGCAAATCTGTCACACGAGCTCCGTACTCCCATAAATGCGATTCTTGGTATCACCAGTGTTATGGTGGAAAAAGAGAACAGCGAGGAGCTCAAAGCCGACATGCATGAAGTAGTAGTAGCTGGCCGCAGAATGGCAGAGCAGGTCGGTGATATCCTTGACTATTCCGAAATTGAAATGAATCAGCTCGTGGTAAATAAGGGGAGCTACATGATAGCATCCATCCTTAATGACCTTGTGGTTGAACTCCGCCCTATCATTCCCGATAATCTTGAATTGGTAATAGATGTTGATGCCGAAGTCCCTGCTGTATTAAAGGGTGATTCGGGCAAGCTTCATAAAATCCTGTACCATCTGATAAGCAACGGACTTAAATACACCAAGGACGGCGGTGTTCTGGTACACATCACTTCCATAAAGCAGAAATACGGTGTAAATCTTTGTATAGATGTTTCCGATACCGGTATCGGTATGTCAAAGGACGAGCTTGACAGGCTCTACAGCAGGTTTTACCAGGCTGAATCGGGCAGGATCGTACGTTCCGGCGGTCTTGGTATTTCGATGGTAATCGTATCAGGCTTTGTAAGATCCCTGGGTGGTTTCATCACCATCGACAGTATACCTGAAAAGGGAACTGTAGTCAGGATAAGTATACCTCAGGAAGTAGAGGATGACGGCAGATGCATGAGCGTCAACAACAAAGAAGTGCTTAATCTCGCAGGCTTCCTGAATATCGGTAAATTCTCCAATCCCAATGTGCGTGAATATTACAACAGCATGATCCTGAATCTGGTAAGAGGACTCAGGGTTACTATGCATCGTGTGGATAATATATCCGACTTAAAGAAACTTCTTCAGAAGGTACCGATCACTCACCTCTTTGTAGCTGATGAAGAGTATGTAAAAAATTTTGATTATATAGAATCTCTGAATGGTGAATTAAAGGTTGTAGTAGTAGCCAAAGAGTCGTTTAAACTGCCTAAGGGTGCAAAGGCGCACATACTGCTGAAGCCTTTCTATTGCATACCTATCGCCAGCATTCTCAATTCCGATCACACCAAGAAGGATGAAGAGAAGAGGATGTATTGCAAGGGTGTAAGGGCTCTCGTAGTTGATGATGAGCCTATGAACCTCAATGTTGCCAAGGGTATCTTTAAGCGTTACGGCATGGAGGTTTCTACAGCTGACTCGGGCGCAGAGGCTGTCAAGATGTGCAAGGAACAGACCTATGATATAGTATTCATGGATCATATGATGCCCGGTATGGACGGTGTCGAGACCATGAAGCGCATCAGGTACGATGCGGGCAAGCATCACAGAGATTTCCCTATCGTTGCCCTTACCGCCAATGCACTCAGTACTGCTAGGGAAATGTTTATCGCCGAGGGCTTCGACGGCTTTATCAGCAAACCTATCGAACTGGCTGAACTGGAAAGAGTACTTCGTCATGTACTGTCGAAAACTCTTATTACCTATGTTGATGAAAATGAAGACGTATTGGGAACTATTAATGGTAAGTTGATTAGTGAAAATGAAGCAGATGATGCATGGTTTGTTTGTCAAAATGGTGATACAAATACTGAAAACACAAGTACTCCAAATGATACTGTATCCGATACACCCATCGAAGATCTTGATGACAGTATCTCCTTAGCCCCTCTCGCCGATTACGGTATCGATATCAACCTTGGCTTGAAATACTGCCAGGACGGTGAAATCTACATGTCACTCCTCGAGCAGTATGCCCAGGAGTTCGATGAAAAGCTTGAAGGCATGGAGGATTTCTACAAGAAAAAGGATCTCGAAAACTATACCATTTTGGTACATGCCTTAAAGAGTACATCACTCATGATTGGAGACAAGTCACTTTCAGAGGAGGCAAAAGCCTTAGAACTTGCAGGAAAGAACAGGGACCTTGAGTTTATCGAGAAAAATCACAGGGCAATGACGGAGCATTATACCAGGACTGCACAGGGTATCGCTAAAGTACTTAAAGTAAAAGACACTGATGAAGACGATTTCGAGATACTTGAGTTCCCACCTGAGGGATAAATAAGGGTGCATAGCATGAAGATAAAAACTATCATATCCGGAATTAAAGATGAAAATAAAGACCCCCAGGAGCGAATGTTTATACTGGTGGCCGTTGTTGCTATGGCTGCCCTTGCGATCATTACACTTGTCGGGTTGTTTCTTGGTGAGAGCTGGAAGGATCTGCTGACACTGGCCGGAGCTTTTGCAGTGTTTGCTGTATTCTTTGTGCTTGCATTCAGCCTTAACAAGGTTCAGTTATTTGCCAAAATAGCGGCCGGTCTATTGATACTTGTGGTCATGCCCGTGACTTTTATCACCAGTGGCGGCATACATGGCGGTTCACATATCTGGTTTATCTTTATAGCACTCTTTGTGAGCCTGATCATAGTAGGACCCATGAGATGGATTCTATTGGGTGTTATGATGATAGTGATAGGTGCATGCTATTTTATCCAGTATAATTACCCCGAACTGATCACAGAGCACAGTGAGAAAATGGAATTCCAGGATTCGCTGTTATCCCTTATCATTGTCATCCTGCTCATATGTATCCTGGTACGATTTGAAATAATGATCCTGAAAGACGCTTATAAGCGTGCGGATGATCAGCGTAAGGAAATCGACGAGCTGAACAAATCCCAGAATAAATTCTTCTCGAGCATGAGCCATGAGATCAGGACTCCTATCAATACCATCATCGGCTTAAACGAGATGATACTCCGCGAGGACATATCCGATGAAGTAGCGCAGGATGCTAATAATGTGCGTTCAGCCAGCAAAATCCTGCTTCATCTGATAAACGATATCCTCGATATGTCTAAATTTGAATCAGGCAAAATGGAGCTGGCGCCCATTAAATACGACATGGGAAAGATGATCTCTGAGATTGTCGGCATGTTCTGGATGCGTGTCAGGGAAAAAGGCCTTGAGTTCCATGTGGATGTTGATCCCGAGCTTCCTTTGGAGTTTTACGGAGATGAGGTCAGGATAGAGCAGATACTTATCAATATTCTGAACAATGCTATAAAATATACTACCGAGGGTTCGATAACCCTTTCCATACAGTACAGGCGTCTCGATGAAAAGCGATGCCAGATAATCTACAATATTTCCGACACCGGTATCGGTATAAAGAAGGAAAGCATGCCTTATTTGTTTACAGCATTTAAGAGAATTGACGAGGCTGAAAACAGGCATATCGAGGGTACCGGACTTGGCCTGTCCATAGTAAAGCAGCTGGTTGAACTTATGAATGGTAATATAACTGTAAACAGCGTTTACACTAAAGGCTCAACATTTATCATTACGATCCCTCAGGAAATCGCCGGCGATGCTAAGATCAAAATCGGTAAGTTTGATCTGGAAAGAAATAAGGAATCAAAGAAAAATCATGAATATCGTGCAAGGTTTGAGGCACCCGATGTCAAACTTCTTGCAGTCGATGATAACGCTTCCAACCTGCTGGTATTTACAAAACTCCTGAGAGATACAGGTATGCAGATAGATACCGCCCAGAGCGGAAAGCAGGCCCTTGAAAAGACACTTACTACCGAATATCAGATTATATTCCTCGACCATCTGATGCCTGAGATGGACGGTATAGAATGCTTACATGCCATCCACAGTCAGGTGGGAGGCTTGAGTAGGGAATCAAAGATGGTAGTCCTTACCGCCAATGCGGACAGCGAAAGCAAGGCCATGTATGTAAAGGAGGGCTTTGACGGATATCTGGTTAAGCCCACGGGCGGAGAGATTCTTGAAAAAGAATGTATGCGTCTGCTGCCTAAGGACATGGTACATACTATCTATGCCGATGACAGTATCGTTGAGGAAAGTATGTCCTGGCTGAAGGAACACGAGAGAAAGGAAGAGGTTCTGATCTCGACCGACTCCGTGGCTGATATTTCACAGGACCTTCTTGACAAATACAATATTTCCATCATCAGACATAAGCTTATTACAAAAGATGGCATATTTACCGATGGTAAGGAAATAGAAGCGGAAGGCCTTATATCCTATATGGAAAAAGGCAATAACACCGCACAGAATATGGCTCCGTCGGTTGAGGAGTTTGAAAGTTATTTCGCCAGTCTTCTTACTAAGGCCAACAATATCATACATATCTCGATATCGGGCAAGGTTACGGACAGTGCCTATGCCGCTGCCGCTGAAGCTGCAAAAGCCTTTGATAACGTTACGGTTATTGATTCGACACATCTGTCGAGCGGAGAGGGCCTGATGGCTATAGAAGCTTGCAAGATGGCAAGAGAAGGCATGGATGCAGCCACACTCAAAACCACCCTTGAGACCATGAAGAATGCATTCTCCACAAGCTTTGTGGTTTGCGACCTCGAATACATGGCAAAAGCAGGCCAGGTAGGAGGCAAAATAGTGTCACTCTCCAGGGCACTTATGATGCGACCGGTGCTTCGCATGAAAAAAGGAAAGATAAGTGTCGGGCAGATTTATTTCGGATCCCAGGAAAACTCCTGGAAGAAATACATTGCTTCCGAGCTGCGCTTTAAACAGAATATCGATAAGAGCCTCTTGTTTGTGACCTATGTAGGCATGACTCAGGCAGAGCTTGACATAGTCAAGGAAGAGATAGAGAAAAAGGCTGACTTTGAAAGGATAATCTTCCACAAAGCCTCCCCGGTCATCGCTCTTAACTGCGGCCCCGGGACCTTTGGATTGTTATATAAAAAGATATAAATAGGTATATAAAAGGTTTATCAATCCTGTCATTCTGAGCTATGACTTGATTGCTGTAAGTCGAGTTTTTAGCGAAGGATCTTTAAAACATAAAAACACAGAAATAACAGAAAAAGACTGAGGAAAAAACATGGCAAATTGGATAGTTGTAGTAGATGACGACATGACAAATCTCAAGGTTGCGGGTCACATCTTGAGCAAAAATAATAAAAGAGTTACCGCGCTCAAATCAGGCGAGGCACTCCTGTCATTTATAAAAGATAACAGCCCCGACCTTATACTGCTTGATATCAGGATGCCGGGGATGGACGGCTTTGAGACATTCCGCAGACTCCGTGCCTTGGAAAATGAGTTGGGGCTTGATGAGATCCCGGTAGTATTCCTGACCGCAGACGAAGAGACCTCTACAGAGAGCCGTGGTTTTGAGGCAGGTGTATCCGATTATATCAGGAAACCCTTCGAACCCGAGATACTTGTCAAGCGTATAAACAACATCCTTGAAAAGCAGGAAAAACTCCACCATTTCCAGGATGAAGCTACCCGCGATAAACTGACAGGCTTCCTCAACAAAGCAGCCACCAACGAAAAACTGAGAGTTGAGTGTAAGCGTACTGAAGGCTATCTGATGATGATAGACCTTGACTCCTTCAAGCTTGTAAATGACATCTATGGTCATGATATGGGAGATAAGGTCCTCATTTCATTTGCTGAAATCCTCAAGGCTAACCTTACTGAAAACAGTATTATGGGACGTGTCGGCGGAGATGAGTTTGTAGCCTTTGCACCTGACTTTACTTCGGAAGAAGAAATAGGCACTTTGTGTACTAACTTAAACACACAGCTGACAGACCGGGCGAAGGAACTTATGGGACCCGATATGGAGATACCGCTTGGAGTTTCCATCGGTGCTATTTATGTATGCGGTGAGGAGGCTGACTATACCGATGCACTTTCTCTTGCAGACAAGGCACTTTACAGTGTAAAGCAGAAGGACAAGCATGGTTTTGCCATGTTTAAGGATGATGAAACAGACGACGATTCTTCGGCAAACACTACAGGGCTTAAAGCACTTTCGATGATCCTGTCGGAGAGAAATATTCCAGATTCGGCGCTTTCTCTCGAAAAAGAAGCATTCATTAATGTATACCGCTTTATCATGCGTTACTTAAAGCGATACAACCGCAATGCTTGTAAGCTTCTGTTTACCATAACTCCTCCGTCAGATAATGATGCCGGAGCACCTGATGAAGATAAGCATTTTTATGATATCTGCGATAAATTTTTTGAGCATGTAAAAGAGTCCCTGCGTAAGAGCGACCTTGTCATGCGCTACAGGAAAAACCAGGTATTCGTGTTCCTGACTGATATCAAGGAATTTGCTATATCCCAGGTTATAGGCGGTATAAAAGGCTCATGGCATAAGGAAAACGGTGATTTAGTTAATATTACCTATGAGGTAGAAGGTATCGAGCCGGAGCAGCTGAACGGAGAAAATAACGAGACCCTCTGGATAGCCGTAGTTGACGATGACCCGTTAAACTTAAAGATAGCCGAGAGGATACTCACCAAAAACAATATGAAGGTATCCCTGCTCAACTCAGGAAAAGAACTCTTAACCTTTGTAAAGAGCAATAAACCCGACTTGATCCTACTGGATGTTAAAATGTCCGAGATGGACGGCTTTGAGACCATGACCAGACTCCGTGCGGAGAGCTCTGAAATATCCGAAATTCCGGTTATATTCCTTACCGCAAACGATGACGAATCCTTTGAAGCTCGGGGCTTAAGCTTAGGTGCTATGGACTTTATCAAAAAGCCCTTCATACCCGAGGTACTGGTACTTAGAGTACGTCACATCGTAGAACTTATCAGGCTCCAGAGGACACTGTATCTGGAGGTAGAGCGTAAGACAAAAGAAAATGAAGTACTGTTCCTGCATGTCGTTGAGTCACTGGCTCAGTCGATAGATGCAAAGGACAGCTATACAAACGGTCATTCAAGCCGTGTGGCTGAATATTCGAGGGAAATCGCAAAGCGTGCAGGTTTTTCCGCAAAATATCAGAGCAATATCTATATGATGGGACTGCTGCATGATGTAGGAAAAATCGGTGTGCCCGATGCTGTTATCAATAAACCGGCTAAGTTAACTGACGAAGAGTTTGATCTCATAAAGAAGCATCCCGCTATCGGAGCCCAGATATTAAGCAATATCAAAGAAATGCCCGAGCTTTCATCAGGCGCTCACTGGCATCATGAAAGATTTGCCGGTGGAGGATACCCTGATGGACTTAAAGGTGAGGAAATCCCCGAGGAGGCCAGGATCATCGCAGTTGCTGATGCATATGACGCTATGACCAGTAACCGAAGCTATCGTACCTACATGACTCAGGAAACAGTAAGAAACGAACTCATCAAGGGCCGTGGCCAGCAGTTCGATCCTAAATTTGCCGATATCATGCTCAAGATGATGGACGAAGACCCCGAGTATAAGATGAGAGAGAGGTAAGAGTAATATGGAAAAAATATTAGTAATAGATTTCGGTGGCCAGTACAACCAGCTGGTAGCCCGCCGTGTGAGAGAGTGCAACGTATATTGTGAAATATACTCATACAAAACGCCCTTAGACAAGATCAGATCAATGGAGCCCAAGGGTATCATCCTTACAGGCGGTCCTTCCAGCTGCTATGAGGAAAATGCCGCTACATGTTCAAAAGAACTATTTGAACTTGGCGTGCCTGTGCTCGGACTTTGCTACGGTGCCCAGCTCATGAGCCATATCTTAGGCGGTAAGGTAGAGCGTGCATCGTCCAGAGAGTATGGTAAAACCGAGGTTGATGTTGATATCAACTCAGCGTTATTCAAGGGCGTAATGCAGCATACAGTCTGCTGGATGAGCCATTTTGATTATATTTCAAAACTTGCACCTGGATTTGTTTCGGTTGCACATACTGCCAATACACCTGTAGCCGCTATGGAATGCACTGAGAAGAATCTGTATGGTATCCAGTTCCATCCCGAGGTGCTTCATACTCCCGAAGGCAGCAAGATGATCTACAACTTTGTCAGAAATATCTGTGACTGCTCAGGCTCATGGAGGATGGATTCTTTCGTTGAAAACAGTATAAAAGAAATCCGTGAAAAGGTCGGTGATGGCCGCGTACTCCTGGCACTTTCCGGCGGAGTTGACTCATCTGTAGCTGCCGGCATTCTTTCAAAAGCCATCGGAAAGCAGCTGACATGTGTGTTCGTAGACCATGGTCTGCTTAGAAAAAACGAGGGCGACGAAGTAGAAAAGGTATTCGGACCCGAAGGACGTTTTGACCTTAATTTCATTCGAGTTAATGCACAGAAGAGATATTATGATAAGTTAGCTGGAGTTACCGAGCCCGAAAGAAAGAGAAAGATTATCGGTGAGGAATTTATAAATATCTTTGAAGAGGAAGCAAAAAAGATCGGTGCGGTTGATTTCCTGGCACAGGGTACCATTTATCCTGACGTTGTAGAGAGCGGACTCGGCGGAGAATCAGCTGTCATCAAGTCCCACCATAATGTAGGCGGTTTGCCCGAGCATGTGGATTTTAAAGAGATCATAGAGCCCCTCCGTAACCTGTTCAAGGACGAGGTACGTCAGGCAGGACTTGAGCTCGGTATACCTGAGAAGCTCGTGTTCCGTCAGCCCTTCCCCGGTCCCGGACTCGGAGTACGTATAGTAGGCGAGGTTACCGAAGATAAGGTTCGTATAGTACAGGATGCCGACTACATCTACCGTGAAGAAGTGGATGGAGCAGCATGGGATTACTATAAGAAAAACGGAGAATGGCCCACATGGAAACCTGATCAGTATTTCGCAGCACTTTCCAACATGAGATCGGTCGGTGTTATGGGAGATGAGAGAACCTATGATTATGCCATAGTCCTCCGTGCTGTCCGTACAGTCGATTTCATGACCGCTGAAGCAGCAAATATCCCGTGGGATACTCTCCAGACAGTTATGAGCCGTATCGTCAACGAGGTCCGTGGAGTAAACCGCGTACTTTTCGACATCAGTTCTAAGCCCCCCGGAACCATCGAACTTGAGTAATTATATAGGCTTCTCCTTGAGAGCATCGATGCACGCTGTGTCGATGCCCTCGAGGACTGACTGATGAGGTTTAATTAATTAGTAATAAAAACCGGAATTATTTTTTGAAATTTCTCTTTACAAATTTAAATTAATAGTGTATACTATCTCCATCTTAAGAGATTCGGTAACTCTTGAAAAACTTTAATCTTTTGATATTTCATCATATTTTCCACATTTTTATGTTAAGCTTTAAGGAGGTTTTGTGCCCTGATGTCAAAAAGGATCAGGAAGATGTCCGGAGGGCTTAAGGGAAAACTGGCTGTGGCTCTTATAGCCGTAGCTTTATTAAGTATTGCCTTTTGCCTGGTTATCTGGATGTTTTTTAAAAAGTATAACAGTGAGAAAGAGTATTTAACGAGGATAACCGAGCTTGAAAATCTTTTGTCTCAAAAGACAGAATATGAAACAGATAATACTATAAAAGAAGAAAAAGAGACGATTAAGGTAGAAAAAGTAAGGGAAACGGAATATGGTTTTATCTCTCTGGCTTCAAACATATCCGAAGGAGATTATGTGGATATAAGGATCAGATATATAGACGGTTCGGATTATATCACTGCGTCTCATAAAAAGATCATCGCCATTGACAGGGAAAGAGGCTCTGTCATCATACCTGTTACGGAAGAAGAACTTTTACTGCTGGATTCGGCAGAACATGATAAAATACTTTATACCGGAACAAAAGTATATCTAACAAAATACTATAACAGTGACGAAAACATTTCAATAGTTAATTATTCTCCATCTTTAAATATCAAAAATCTGATCAAAACAAATCCCAACATAAATGAAATATCCATAGTGATAAATGATAGTGAAAGAGACGGTTTGGAAGAAAAATTATTATCCTATAATGAAGAATATACAAGAGATGAAGTTGAAGTAACGGAGGATTATAACGGTCCGGTATCGGGACTGCCTGAAGAGTATGGAGGAAGCATATGGGATTAAATACAAAGACCATCAGCTTTATCGGTACAGGATATGAAGATATAGTGATTTACCTTTTGACAGTTTTAGGTGAGTTAAGTGTGCGGACACTTGTATGTGACAGGTCGGAGAAACATGTAATCTATACATATTTGCCTCATATAAAGGGAATAGATCCGGAAGAAGAAATACTCGATGCAGGGTTTGCACATTATACATACGAAAAACGGACAGGTGAATATGACATAGTAATAAATCTCAATGATTTTGAGGGAGAAACTGATACCGGTTCGACAGTGATAGTTGTGACAGATGAACACAAAAGGCATTTTGAAGCTCTTGAAAATTCAACAATAAAAAGCGGAGATGTACTGATAATCAGAAATTATACAGGGGCTGTAAAAGGACTTTACGATGAAATGATTGAAAATATCGGTTTTAAGGAAATTTTTGCTTTAACTATCTCGGAGCGGGATCTAAAGACAGAATATCTTATGGGATGGGGAAAAAAGAAAGGCTTATCCGGTATATCGGAACAGATGGAAGAAGTGATAAAGAAGCTTTTAACAATATCTGCATGTGAAAGTACGGAAAATGAACTTAAAAAAGCATATAAAAAAGCGAAAAGGGGAAGGAAACAGTGAAGATAGCATTCTGGAGCCCTTTGCATGGGACCGGGACATCGTCGGGGCTGATAGCCATGGCTGCGGCAATATCTATTATATATTCGGAAAAAACCATTGTCACACAGACACATTATAATCTGAACAATCTCGAAAGACCGCTCTTAGGCAATGCCGGAAATGGTGATTTTTTCAGGGATACCGGAGTTGATGCTCTGATAAGATTTTTTAAATCAGGAAATATCATGGAAGAACAGATAGAAAACTGTTCGATAAAAATCAATGAAACTCTTTATCTGCTTGCAGGTACAAAAATCCATAACAGGGAAGGTTTTGAAAACAATATGGCAAGAAATATGCTTGTGCATATTTTTTCATGCCTTGAGAAATACTATGATATGGTGCTTATCGATACAAATTCCGGTGACAATGAGATGTCCATAAGGATCATTGATGAGTGTGATGCGGTTGTTGTGTCATTAAGACAAAACAGAGATTTTCTGGACAGTTTTTTTGAAAATGGGTTGATTGAAGACAGTAAAGTGTTTTACCTGTTTAACGATTATGACTGTGACAGCAAATATAATATGCATAATTTAAGAACATTATACAATAAGATGAATTTAAGGAATTCTTCGTTTATTCCTCATAATGCTGATTATATGGATGCTATATGTGATGAAAAGGTAATGAAATATATCTCCGGAAATATAGATACGAATAAAGAGATGGCAAACGGGTATTTTTTTACAAACCTTAGAAAAACGGTCAGTATCTTTATGGATTTTATAAGGGAAAGAAAGATGGAATGGACAAGGAGTGATGAAACTAAATGACCGGTGTTATTCTCGCAATATTATTATTGTTGCTGCCAATCATACTCCTGCTTTTATTTGACAGAGGGAATATAAAGAAAAAAGACGGTATGGATAAGGAAGAGGTATACTTTAAACCCGAAAATATATTTGAAGAATGCAGGCGTATCGTCAATGAGGTTTTAAACAGTGATTATTCGGAACTGGGCTTAAACAGAACCGAAACATTAAAAAGAGAAAAACAGCAGAACAGGCTAAAGAATGCCATAAGGGAGGCGTGTCTTGGAGATGCCGGAGACAGAGAGTATTTAAAGGAGTACCTGAAAGAGATTTTGCAAAATCGTATGGGTATCGGAGAAAAAAACATTAATAAGATCATACATTTTGATAATCCCTCATTTATGAGTGCTCAGGATAAATTTGAATATATGTATGTACAGTATTACGAAAAGTACGGGCCCGCTTCATTTTTACATATGGCACAGGACTTTTCCTGGGATATACCTAAGGAAACCGGAAAGGGTACGGCATACTGTATAACAGAAGATGATATAGAGGATGCATATTATAATACAGGGGTCTATGGCAGCTACAATGATAAACTTGAAATGCTGGTGCAGAGATGCTACCAGAAGCTATACGGACATGACTGTGCAGATATACTGATAATGGATGAATCCGTGGACGGTGTCTCTGGCGGGGTAGGCGGAAAGAGCAGGGTGGAATACAACTATCTTGATATTTTGGAATCATCAGAGACGGAAGCAAACAGCATGAATTATGATACCATATACTGTGTTCTTCATGGTAAGCTGATAAGACTGAAGTTCCTTTCGTTTGGCTGTGAGGAAAATCTTGAAAGAGTTGTTAAGAACATATACAGGTATAATATCAGGACCTCTTTATCAAGAAAGAATCCGGTTATACATGGAACCTTAAAAAACGGCTCAAGAATAGTTGCAGCCAGACCGCCCGTATCTGACGGATGGACATTTTATGTCAGAAAATTCAAATCCACAAATGCTAAGGAAATCGAATCCCTGTTGGTACATAAAAACAGGGATATGGTAATAAACCTTTTGAAACTGATCACTATGGGGGAAATGAATTACTGTATTTCCGGCCCGATGGGCGGGGGAAAGACAACTCTTTTAAAATCCCTGGTAGGCTTTATGAATCCGGGTTATACCATAAGAGTTGCAGAAAGTTCTTTTGAGCTCAATCTCAATAATGTTTATCCTGAACGTGACATACATATGATGCAGGAAAGAGGAGACTATACAATATATGATATCATTACCGGTACGAAAAAGATGGATACTGATATTTTGATAGTAGGAGAGGTAAATGAACCAAAGATAGCCGGTGCCTATGTGCAGGTGGCACAATCAGGTTCCAGGATGGCTGTTACCACGCTGCATCATGAAAGCACGGATAAACTTATCGAATATCTGAGAAATGCATTGGTATCCGAATTTGGTATAAGCAATGTGAGTATAGCTGAAAAACAGGTAGTGGATATACTGAATTTTGATATACATATGGTTCACGATGTTGAGGGAAGATTTTATATAGAAAGAATTACCGAGATAATCCCGTACAGGGATAGTGAATATCCGTACGACATCAATGAAGCTACAAGGGAATATTATGCAAGGAGTACGGACAGAAGGTTATATAAATTAAATAATATTGTAGAGTTTGATAAAAAAGAGGAAGCATATAAAAAATGTAATGATATTTCAGAGTATTCATGGTTTCTGATAAAATCCGTATTGGGTAATGAAAAGGCAGAAGAGATAGCGGGACAATTATTTAGGGGAGGAGGAGCCGCTTGAAAAAGGAAAGCAAGGAAGAAGACCTGTTTGTCAGAAAAAAAATAACTTATAGAAATATAAGCTTTGCATTGTATGATTTCCTGGAGCATATCAAGATAATTATCCCATTTTTAAACCGGCTTACCAGACCATACAGACTGTACTATCCTTGGGATTCTGCAGAGTGTTCGGGCATTGCGGTAAAATGTCTCTTGAAAATCTATGGGATGGCTGGACTTGTGGTACTTATTATATTCGGAACGAATCCGTCACTGTTTTCTTTTATAGTTTCTGCATATCTGATATATATCTTTTCTTCTGAGATACTGTATTCATCCCGTATAAAGACAGAGATAAAGTTTTTGAAGGCATTTGAAAATTTTTTAAATCTTTTGAGGCACAATTATTATAAAAGCGGGTCTGTGAGAAATGCGTTGGTGGACGCTGAAAATGATGCCGAACCAATTATCAGAGGACATATAAGTGAAATACTGAAGGTGCTTTCGGCTCCTGATCCTTATCAGGCAGTAAATCGGTATGTTAATTCGGGTTACCATAAATATCTTAAACTGTTTATAACACTGGCAAGACTTGTGGAAGAAAACGGGGATGAGAGCGAAAACGGAAACTCGGTATTCCTTGAGTCATGTATGCGGATAAAGATGGATGCGGGGGAGGATTTAAGATTATTATCAGAGCGACAGCATAGATTCTCAGGACTGGTCCTGACAGCTACATTACCTGCGGTAGCAGTTCCTTATATTGCCATGTGGGGAGTATCAACTATACCGAGTCTTAATCTGTTTTATTATGGATATGCAGGTTCGGGGATTAAGCTGTTGCTGATCTTTATATCACTTATCTGTTACAGGGCTATTGTAAGGCTGAAACTCGGAAACTATCTCGAAAAAAATCAATTAGGTTACACTGGGAAAATAGCTAAAGCTTCTATAGGAGAAAGAATATCATTGTTTTTTATCAGATTTTTCCCCAAGAAGTCCCAAAGGTATGAAGAACGCATAAAAAGGTTATGCGAGCCATATACGGTAAAGAGCTTTTGGTTGCACAAAGCAGTGTTTTTCATGCTTTTTTTTGTCGTGACTATGGTATCACTCTGTATCGGACATGCAGAGTCCCGAAATATTTATAAAAGTGATATATCTGTACTAGAGGAGAGCATACCTGTCACGGATACGAGACAGATGACTGCGATAAAGAGAATGGTACCCGAGATCACGGCTTTTTATTGTGAAACAGGTAACTACAGTGTTGAGAGTATAAAAGAATTGCTGCTCTCCGATAGGGATATCCGTACTGATTCGGTTGCTTTAAAGGCAGCGGAGGAGATAGTTACCAGGATTGATAAATACAGACAGGAAATGTTTGGAGTTTCTGATATTATCATTTGCTTTATCTTTGCTGTTTTAGGATTTGCTATTCCGGGTGCGGCACTTTCATTCAGAAAAGCACTTATTGAGAACAGAATGCAGGATGAGGTTATGCAGTTTCAGAGCATAATACATATGCTTAAAAGTATCCCAGGTATTACCGTTGTTTCGCTGCTTGAAGAGATGGAGCTGTTTTCGGAAATTTTTAAACCTGCAATCAGGCAGTGCATTAATGAATTTAACATATCGGATGAGAAAGCATTAAGGAAATTGTATGAAGCAGAGAGGTACAGTCCTTTTAGGCGAATTGTCGACTGCTTTCTAATGGCGGACGAACTGGGACTTGAAAATGCATTTGAGGAAATCTCGTCGGAGATTGAGAATTTTACCGAAAACAGAAAGCTTGAAAGAAAAGTAAATCTGGAAAACGAAGGTCTGCTCGGAGCAATGATTTCGGTGCTGCCGGGAGGCGTGATACTGTTCGGATATCTGCTATGTCCTTTTATGATAAGGTCTATGCAGATATTTAATGAATATCAGGCCGGTATCAGCATGATGGGGTAATGATATATGGAGATGTTACAAAATGAATAAAATGACAAGAAATTGTATCGAGATAGCTCCCAGAGCATTACTGCTTGCGGCAGGTGTGGTGTTAACCGTAGTACTGATATCAGTAATGATAAACCAGTTTGAATCTGCTCAGGAGATGGTTAATATTTCTTCGGAAATGATAAACGAACGGACTGAAAATCTGAAGAACGGGGATATCCTGGATATGGACGGGATGGAGGTGAGCGGCTCGGATGTACTGAATGTATGTAAAAAGGAACTGGGTAAAGGACTTAATATAACGCTAAAAAACGGATCTGCTTCTATAACATATTCTGAGGAATCTTCGTTGACGAAACTGAGAGATTATGAGAGCAGTGAATATATAAAGCCTTCAACCAGGTGGAAATGCAATGTGGTAAAAAATAAAAACGAGATACTGACGGAAATTATATTTACAAGAAAGGGTGATTGATATGTATTACAGAAACAAAGTAGAAATTGGTGTAAAAGGCTTAGTGCTCGCAGTGACGGTTATAATAGCCGTCATGCTTTCAGCGTTGGCACTATATATGGCGAATTCTTCAAAGAGCACAATAAACGGTGGGACTACCCAGTATACCCAACTTATGAGTGATTATTCCGAGATCAGTGCAACTATGTACGACGGGCTTGATGTATCAGGTTCCAAGGTTATTTCGGTAATAAATGAAATGTGTCAGACCGACTATGTTTCGGTAACCGTAATAACAAAAGAGGATACAACGGGTACCAACTACAGTAACGCAGGAAATAAGACAGCTGTGACTACATTGGAAAACAAAACTATAACACCGTCCGGAAACAGTTATGCGGGATCAACTCAGGAAAGTACCATCACCAATAAGGCGCATATTAATGAAAATGCTTCTTACAGGGGAAAGGTATATAAAAACAGCAATGGCCTGGTGGTAAACATAGAGTTTACACAGCATTGAAGAACAGTCGGGTGAAGTGATGCTTGGCAGAGTGACGGCATGTCTTTTGGCAATATTGGTGACAGTACTGCTGACAGTGAAGCACATGGGAAATCATGAGGCTATAAGAAGTGAAAATTGTATCAGGTATGCTCTTGAAAACTTTATGTCTCATATAGAAATTAAAGGTACGTTAGAGGCTGATGATGTCATTGAACTAAATTCGGTTATTTCAAGATCGGGAAAGATATGTGATATTGAGATAGAAATAGGAACCGTTATACATGGAAGAAACGAAGCTGCCATCGAGGTCATGTATTCCGAAGAAATCCTGAATGAACTTGAAAAAGGACTCGGAGTGATAGATTTAAAAAAACGGATGATATCTGTATTTGTAATACCTAAATCCGTTTGTTTAGGCGAAAAAATGGCCAATATATTATGGGAGACATATACAGGGCCCGAAATAATTGTTACGGGAGGCTTTATACATGGATAGTATTCTTGAGACGATAGAGATTTCTATTGCAGTGATATTGTTTTGTATAGCCGTAGCTTTTTTTATCATGCTCGTCAAAGATATAGATGAATATACGCATGAAGCTTTCAGCAAACGAACGGAGATTATGAATTGTTCATATCTGGCATTATAATTCATGAGTTAGGGCACCTCATAGGAGGGCTTATTACAGGATATCATTTTTATTTCATAGAGTTATTTGGCGTCTGCCTTAAAAAAGTAGATAAGCAGTTGCATTTTGCATACAGAAAAAAAGCACCTATAGGGCAGTGCATTATGTATCATGATGATCCGGATAAGTGTCCGGTGCCGTTAATTGCAGGAGGGATTGTAGCGAATACACTGTCGGCTGTGCTGGGAACGGTTATGTTCATATTGTCAGAGAACCTTATTATAAGGCTGATTTTTGCTGCCTCCGGAATTGCAAACCTGTCACTTGCATTTATGAATATCTTTGGCAGCGAAACATCTGACGGCAGGACCTTGAAAGAAGTGATCTCGTTTAATTCGGGCAGATTATATAACGAGATAATGCTTATCGAACGTTATATCGGAGAAGATGGAGATTATAAGAAAGTACCTTACCAGTTGAAAGAGCAGATAAAAGACGACCTGAAACTCTTTTATAGGGGAAACAAAAGCAGAAACTCGCTTGCGGAAGAACTAAAAATATATATTAAAAGATGCTCGGAGCAGGAGAAAAATGGATTCGTTAGGAAAGATATTTGATTTTCTGGTACTGTTGGTTGTTTTGTTTATTTTTCCGGTAAACTGGGCATTTGACCGGGTAGATGCTGTCGGTGATCATGTGGTTTATGGCATAGTGGAGGATTTTTTCAGTGAAGCCCAGTACACGAGATGTATAGGAATGAAAGAAATGGACTGTTTAGGATTAAAGATGTCTGAAATGTTTGGATATTACCAAATCTATATATCGGTGAAGCGTAGTATATCTGATGTGGAGAAAACAGGAGAGGATACCGGAGTAATAAGCTTTGAAAGCCTGATAGATATGTCTGCCATAGAGTCTGAAATCGAAAGAAACGGATTTTTTGAACTGCAGAAGAATGATGTTTTATCCTTAAGCATTTCGGATAAAAAAGGAGTGTTTCTGTCGAAGGTACGGGTTATTACATGAAAATATATCATTTTACCATAATATTTGTAACCTTTGCTCTGATGATCGTCATTATTAAAGAATCAGAGCTTAAAGAACGGGCAAATAATGAACAGGAATATTTAATTTACAAAAAGTCAGTGGAAAAGGCAACAGAAGCAGCCGCATGTGAGCTTAGAGCTGCAGGGGTGAATTATACTGATGAAATCGGAGAGCGTGCGATCGATGCCTTCTTTTATTCTCTGTATGCATCTTGGGGGATTATGGATAACGTATCGGAAAGGAATGCTGTTAAGGATGACTTTGCTTCGTTTACGATGTTTTTAGAAAGCGGATATTATATATACTGGGGAGTCCGGGACGATGCAACCGGTACTGATATGATCTATGCCAAGTCAGACCTGTTGCCGTATGATACACCTGCGCAGGGTAAGATAGGTTTTTTATGTACCTGCAGCGATCCGTTTTCATGGGAGCCGGAAGAGGAGATGATATCTTCGGCTTTTGTGTCTGACAGAGACAGATTTGTAATTGATAAGGATAACATTTACCATATGGAGGGATGCAGCTATGCAAAAGATGAAGAATTCACGGTATTTTCAAAAGAGGGGTGTGCCATGCTCGGTGCAAGACCTTGCAGAAAATGTATAGATAAATAAATCAATCAATATAACTGGAGAAGTCGTGACATGAGCCGTATAAAGAGAATTGCAGTAATGATCATACTGATCTGTATGTTTTCCGTATTGCTTCCGTTTAATATGAGAGTTGAGGCTGCCGGTAAAAAGGTGCAGGGCTTTGATTTTATAAATGAAGTCGTAGAAATATTAAAAGTCTCTAAAACCTTTCAAGCAAAGGAATTGCTTGAGAATATAAAGATCACGGAAAAACAGTATACTAAGTATATAAAAAACTTTAAATTATCAAAGGAAAAAGCCGTTAATTTGGCCATAGCCATAAAAGCCGGTATAGTGAAGGATAAGGCCGGAAACTATAAAAAGAATATTACACTGGCAAAGGCTTTGGGGATAGTAGCAAGAGCCGATGAACTGATATATGGTACACAGGTTAGTCCTGACAGCATCGATTTCTGTATTAAAAACAGGATAGGCGATATAGTCAAGGTAAAAAAGGCTGAGAGAGCCGGTGAAGCCGAAGGGTATATCAGAGGCTTTATCAAGGGGAGTGCAAAGCAGTACTCACATCTGAGAACTCTTAAAGGGCATAAGAAGATTACTGTTTCACAGGCGGATAAACTGTTTAAATCTTTAAAGGATCCTTCTGAAAGATTCCTTTTATCACCGGATTATCAGATATTAAAGACCAAAAAACTGCCGTGTAACGCAGAGCTATACCCTTATATTGTTGATTCTTTCCCAAATGCCTACTATGAAACCGGTTTTAACGGGATGACAAACAAAAATTTTTTTGATGCAGGTGTGGGACTTGGAGCTGACAGTTTGAAAGAACGGATGGAGAAGACCAGTTTTTCCTTTGTATTCCCATATGAAATAGAAGAATTTAACAGCCTCGAGTACCCCGGTGAGGCATTCCCGTATTCAAACAATGTTTTTACGGATACCTATAGGAATAATATAGTACCGAATGAGATGGTGACCAGTTCCGAGGAGTTCTATAGGTTTGCATTAAACGTTGATTATAGGACCATAGAGAAGGATGATGAATGGCTTAATGTGATGAAAAAATATTTAAGTCAAAAAGAAATAGACGAGTATATAAAGCATTGCAAAGAGAATAAAACCATAATCGAGTGTGACCTGGTTGCGGCCGACAGATCGTCTGTTTATTGGTATAACGGTGAGTATCAGTGCAAGGTTTATGCCCATATGCGAGTCATATCCGACATCCCTACAGAAATTGGAAAAACAATGGGAACCGACCAGGATATATATGGATATCTATATCCGGTAAAAAAAGGATATGAACCGGGTACATGCTTTACAAGAAGTGTTTTAGGATCATTATATCTGGATTATAAGCTGGGAGAGTGGCTCGACTATTATGTAAATACTAGCGGATGTGCGGATTTCTATGGCAGTCTGTGCTGTACCAATACTGAGAGGAGCATTATGATAGATTATACAGGTTTATACCCCTGGCTAGTAAAATTTCCTTTCCTGAAAGAATGATCTGCAGGGGAATAGGAGGATTTATAAATGCGTGATCGAAGAGTAACGGCAATTATTATAACACTTATCATGATAACCGGCCTGATAATCCCGGGGAATATAAATGTTAAAGCTGATGCTGAGGAAATATCATACAGCCTCGGAGAGAATGCTGATATATGCTATAAAAGAAGTGAGAACAAGGTATACTATAAAAGACGGCATTATTCTTCCAAAAGCGGGATAAGGTATTATACACAATATTTTGTTGTATCCTTGAAGATGGCAGATACTACAGATGATCTGCGTTATCTTTCTCAAAAGTCCGGGGAATACAGTAAAAGCATCACGGTCAGTTTTTCTGGTTCTTCTGTGGGAGAAAGCGAATCAGGAAAGAATGGCGACTTTTATTGGTATGATTCCGCTGCTACTGATGAAGGGTATATCATGACCACATATGTAATGGACGGGAGTATATTTGAAAATCTTTTGCTTGAAGCCGGGATAGAGGGTGAGAGCAATATCTATATACATCATGTATTTGCAGTTACCGGAGGCAGTGAGTCCGATGACTGGCACACCAAATATAATGTGAAGAATAATAGCCCTTACTACAGGTATTCGGATCTGATGCAGGTGGGATGGAACAATACATCGGCTACACATGAGTCGCAAATGAATTGCCTGAATATCCCTGTACCATTTGAAAGACAGACTAGGATGATAACGGATATACCGGCTTATGTGGATGAGATGACTACCATGAGCCCTACATATTATGAGGAAGAAATTTTTGTTATAACTCCTCCTGCCGGTCCTACCGGTGACGAACCTTCTTATACACCTACACCTGTACCCACACCCATATCGACAGTTGACACAGGTGATACGACACCTACTCCATTAATAACAGAACCTCCAACTCCGGTAATAACAGCTACACCGACTCCCAGGGGGGATATATCCTTAGATATTTTGACGGATAATCTCAAGTATGTACAGTACATAGATGCCGCTAAAGATAAAGCCCATGTGGTTCTGGGAAGCGAAATGTCGGAGGACTTAGGTCTGTCAGTAACCAATTATGGTGACGATATCAGGATTTCATTCCCTTTCGATGTATTTAACGGGGATGGAGAAAGACTGCCGGCCAACACCTGGAATATGCTTAATAACCCTTACCGGGTACCTGATTATACCGCTGAAGGGGATTATACGATAAGATCGGCAGCTGTCACTGATACGGGTAGCTTTGCGGCCTATGCCGAAGCCGGGCTTACGGTGTCAGGAAAAATATATGGATTGTGCCTGAAAAATATCAATTCGGATGCACCTGATTGGAAAGGTGTGTTTGAATCGGGAGGTTACAGGTGTTTAACCGGGCTAAAGGATAAACTGGGGCACCGTAAGATATCAGATACCAAAAGAGTCCTGCCTTTGGTGGATGGGGATAGTCCCAATAATGCTGCCGGTGGGATGCTGAAAAGCGGATATACATGGACATTTGAACTTAAGACATACGGGGATACTATGTCGGATACGGATGCACATATCCTGATAGTACCGACATTTTACTACATAACGGAAAATCTTAACGGAAGACAGGCAGTAAAGGTATATGGGACGGATGTATCTGAGATAAAGGGTGCTGTAGAAGCCTGTAAAATACGAAATGACGAGAATGAGAGTACATGGGAGTTTGAGTGGGGACTTCCCAATGAATGGTACTGCACAGCTGCCGATGAGGATGTAGAAGGACTGATAGAGAGAAAAGGAGGACTGACTTTTAAGGAGGACTTCTGGAAGAAAAAGGGTTACTTAATCGTGAACTTGGAAATCGGGGCCTACGATGCTTCGGGTAAACTCATAATGACATATGCAAACAAAAAGACAAATGTCGATATGGGCATGTGTGATATGTGGAAGACGGAAGGCTGTCTTAGCAGTAAGACGGACTGCTTCGGGCAAAAGTTTACCATAGATGAAGGAGATGTCATAATCCTGAGGCTTCCCGGATCTACATTTGACAGTAACGGCAATCCGTCTCCGCCGACCAGTGCAAAAGAGGATAAAACCGTGATATACGGGGGCTTCCGATAAGTTTTTTATGTTTTGAAAAAAAATCTTGCCTTTAGACAAAGAAAGTTGTATTATAAACTGTGAATTGTCTAAAGGCTATTTTTATTGGGGAATTTTCCATATATAGAAAGGAAAGAGAACTATGACAGGATTATCTAAGAAAGCAATGGCGGTTAAACCTTCTTCCACACTTGCCATTTCCGACAAGGCAAAGCAGATGAAGGCAGCAGGAGTCGATGTAGTGAGCTTTGGCGCGGGAGAGCCTGATTTCCCTACACCCAAGAATGTATGTGATGCGGCTGTTGATGCTATTAACGCAGGATTTACAAAGTATACTGCAGCATCCGGTATTTTAGAGTTAAAGCAGGCAATATGCGATAAGTTTGCCCGTTTTAACAAGCTGCACTATGAGACTAACCAGATCGTCATCAGCAATGGCGGAAAGCATTCATTGACAAACATTTTCGAAGCTATCTTAGATCCCGGTGATGAGGTTATCATACCTTCTCCTTACTGGCTTTCTTATCCGGAGATGGTTAAGCTTGCCGGAGGTATCCCGATTTATGTCCGCTGCTCTAAAGAGAACGGCTATAAGATCACCGCAGAGCAGTTGAGAGAGGCCTGTACTCCCGAAACCAAGGCATTTGTCCTTAATTCCCCGAACAATCCTACAGGTATGATTTATACCAGAGAGGAGCTTGAGGCTATAGCTAAGGTTATAGTTGAGAAGGATATCTACTGTGTATCCGATGAGATGTACGAAAACCTTGTTTATACGGATGAGGAAGTAGTAAGTATCGCTTCCTTTAATGACGAGATATATAAGAGGACTATCACATGTTCAGGTATGGCAAAGGCATATGCTATGACCGGATGGAGACTGGGTTATATAGGTGCTGCACCTGAGATCGCAAAGGCTATCGGAAGCATCCAGAGCCACCAGACCTCAAATCCCAACTCCATAGCTCAGAAAGCAGGTGTTGAGGCTCTGAACGGACCTCAGGAAACTGTAGAGCTGATGCGCCAGGAGTTTGCTAAGCGCTGTGACTATATGTATGACAGGATCAGCAAGATGCCCCACGCTTCCATCATCAAGCCCAGCGGTGCTTTTTATGCATTTGTTGATGTCAGTGAAGCATTCGGACTCAAGTACAAAGGTGAGAAGGTCGGCGATGTATTTAAACTTGCAGATATCCTTCTTAACGACTACAAAGTTGCGGTTATCCCTTGCAAGGACTTCGGTTTTGACACACATATCCGTCTGAGCTATGCTACCAGCATGGAGAATATAACCAAGGGACTTGACAGGATCGAAGAGTTCCTGAAGGCACTCGAGTAATAGATTTTTGAATGGAGAAACAGAAATGAAGAAAATTACAGCCAGTGAGCTTAGAAAAGCTTGGATAGATTTTTACAAGGAAAGAGGCCATGTGGACTGCGGAGCGGTATCACTTGTATCTGACGGTTCGACAGGTGTTATGTTCAATGTAGCAGGTATGCAGCCCCTTATGCCTTACCTTTTAGGACAGAAGCATCCCATGGGCACCAGACTCTGTAACGTACAGGGCTGTGTTCGTACCAATGATATTGATTCCGTAGGTGATAAGAGCCACGGTACCTTCTTTGAGATGATGGGCAGCTGGAGTCTGGGTGATTATTTCAAGGAAGACAGATGTAAGTGGAGCTTTGAGCTGTTGACACAGCTTTTCGGTTTTGATGCTGACCATCTTGCAGCTACAGTATTCGAGGGCGACGAGAATGCTCCCAGAGACGAAGAGGGTGCAAAATACAGAGAGTTATCGGGCTTTAAGAAGGAGAATATTTTCTATCTGCCCGCTGAGGATAACTGGTGGGGACTTGAGTACGGTCCCTGCGGTCCCGACAGTGAGATGTTCTATGTAAAGGACGTTCCGCCCTGCGGTCCCGACTGTAAGCCCGGATGTCACTGCGGAAAGTACACCGAGATCGGTAACGATGTTTTCATGCAGTATGAAAAGCATCATGACGGATCACTTACACCCTTAAAGCAGAAAAATGTTGATACCGGATGGGGACTTGAGAGAAATCTTGCGTTCTTAAACGGTTTTGATGATGTATATAAGATCGATCTTCATGCACCGGCTATTTCTTATATTGAGGAAGCCAGCGGCATCAAGTATGAGAGCGATGAGAAGCTTACCAGATCAATGCGTATACTTGCTGATCATACCCGTACAGCTGTTATGCTTATCGGTGATGAGGCGAAGCTTCTTCCCTCCAATGCAGGCGCAGGCTATGTACTTCGCCGTCTTATCCGTCGTGCGGTAAGACATGCCAGAGCTTTGGGACTTAAGAAGGAAAATATCTTAAAGGTAGCTGAAACCTATATTTCCGTATATCAGGAAAGTTATCCTTTATTACTCAAGAATAAAGACTTTGTCCTTACAGAACTCGGTAAGGAGATCGAGCGTTTTGAAGCAACACTTGAAAACGGTTTAAAGGAATTTAAGAAAATACTTGACACAAAGCAAACAGAAAAGAGCAAGGAGATAGACGGAAAAGAAGCTTTCTATCTGTATGATACCTTCGGATTCCCGCTGGAGCTTACTGTGGAGCTTGCTGAAGAAGAGGGTCTTAAGGTTGATGAAAAGGGTTTTGCCGATGCTATGGAAGAACAGAAGCAGAAGGCAAGGGAAGGCAAGAACTTCTCGCAGAAGCTCACAGGACAGGGTGTATTTGACAGCCTTGACGAGTCTGTAAAGAGTGAATTTTTAGGATATGATGCGTTGGGCTGTGACGGTACTATAGTTGCCATGGCAGGTGATAACGCACTTGTAAATGAACTTAAGACCGGTGAAGAGGGAACTATAATTACCGATAAGACAACCTTCTACGGTACAATGGGCGGACAGGTAGGAGATATCGGAGAAATACTCGGACGTGACGGCTCTAAGTTTGAGGTAACCGAGACCATCCATGTGGCAGGCGGAAGAACCGCTCATGTAGGAAAGGTCGTATCAGGCAGCTTTAAGACCTCCGATAAGGTTTCATTAAATGTTGATAAAGAAAACCGCGCAAAGACCTGCAGGAACCATTCGGCAACACACCTTCTCCAGGCAGCTCTCCGTGAGGTACTGGGCAATGATGCTCATCAGGCCGGATCATTCCAGGATCCCGAGAGAACACGTTTCGACTTCTCTTACGGTCAGGCTATGACAAAAGAGCAGATCGAGAAGGTTGAAGCTATCGTAAATGAAAATATCGAGAAGGATCTTCCTGTTGTGACTGATGTTATGAGCATCGATGAAGCTAAGAAGACCGGTGCTATGGCTCTGTTCGGAGAGAAATACGGCGATTCTGTAAGAGTAGTATCAATGGGTGATTTCTCCAAGGAGCTCTGCGGCGGTACCCATGTAAAGCATACCGGTGATATATCTTCATTTAAGATCCTTTCAGAATCAGGTGTAGCTGCAGGCGTAAGACGTATCGAGGCTATTACCGGTTCAAACGTACTTACATATTACAAAAAGCAGGAAGAGCAGTTAAATAAGGCTGCTGTTACTCTTAAGGTACAGCCTGCTATGCTAATAGAGAAGATACAGCATCTTATGGCTGAATATAAGGCTCTGTCTCAGGAGCTTGAGTCGTTAAAGGCTAAGCTGGCAAAGGATTCATTAGGCAATGTACTTGACTCCGTAGTAGAGGTTAAGGGAGTTAAGGTACTTGCTGCTAAGGTACCCGGAGTTGATATGAACGGTCTTCGTGATCTTTCGGATAATCTCTGTGATAAGATGGGCGGAGGTATTGCTGTCCTTGTATCCGAAGCTGACGGCAAGGTAAATCTGGTTGCTAAGGCTACCGACGATGCTATTGCCAAGGGTGCTCATGCAGGTAACCTTATCAAGGCTATTGCTCCTATAGTAGGAGGCGGCGGTGGCGGACGTCCCAATATGGCTCAGGCCGGCGGAAAGAATCCTGCAGGCATCGAGGAATGTATCAAGGCTGTAGCAGGCACCGTTGAATCACAGATAAAGTAAATCCTAAATAAAGAAGGAGGTCAGCGTGAAGAAATTCTGCATCATCACGAATAAGTCAAAGGACGAATGCTTTGAAGTTACAAAGAGAATTGAAACGCTTATCTCCGAATACGGAGGAACCAGTGTTTCTTTCGGAGATCCGTTGAACGGAGAGTTTAACAGTTCTCCTGAAAACATAAAGACCTTCGGACCTCAGCATGAGGAAGCTCTTAACAGCTGTGAATGCGTGATCGTGCTCGGCGGAGACGGGACTATACTGGAAACATCAAGAGCCATAGGTGAAAGAGAAATCCCCATGGTCGGCATAAATCTCGGCACACTCGGTTTTATGTCGTGCATTGAAAGATCACAGATCGATTATGCCATAAAAGAGCTTGTGGAGGACAATTTCACCATAGAAAACAGGATGCAGCTCAAGGTAACATCTTCAAGCGGCGGGAAAAAGAGTACCTGTCTCGCTTTAAACGATGTAACGGTTACAAGGAGCGGTTTATCCAGGCTTATAAAGACCGATGTCATTGTTAACGGACAGGCTGTGGGCTCATATTCCGGAGACGGATGTCTGGTTTCAACCCCTACGGGATCCACGGGTTATAATCTTTCGGCGGGCGGTCCGATCGTAACTCCTGAAGCGAAGCTGATGTGTATAACACCGATATGTCCACATACCTTTAATTCCAGGACCATAGTCGTATCGGGAGACGATAAGGTCAGGATCGTGGTCGGAGAAAAGAAAAAACTTCAGGATACCGAGAGCTTCGCCACGATAGACGGTCAGATGGCGGTAAGACTTAACGCAGGTGATTATATAGATGTGGAGCAGGCCGAGACTGTCGCTAAATTTATCAGGCTTCCCGGACAAAGTTATTTTAATGTGCTGAACTTGAAATTAAACGGATAATGATGTGCCAAAAAGGCCGAGGAGGAGTGAACCGTGAAATCACAGCGACAGAATGCTATCTTAAGGATAATCAGCAACAATGACATAGAGACTCAGGAAGATCTGATGGATCTGCTTAAAGAGGCAGGCTATGATGTAACCCAGGCTACGATTTCAAGGGATATCAGGGAGCTGAAGCTGACCAAGATAGCAAATGATCATGGCGGACAGAAATATTCCGTGATGCATCAGAACAATAATAAAGACATTTCGGACAAATATATCAGGATTTTTCATGATGCACTTGTATCAGTCGATACGGCTCAGAACATTCTGGTATTAAAGACTGTGGCCGGTATGGCGATGGCAGTGGCTGCCGCAGTTGATTCGATGCATTTTGAAGGAGTTGTGGGCTGTATAGCAGGGGATGACACCATTTTCTGTGCGGTAAGGACCGTTGAAGAGACCTTTAAAGTGGCTGATAAAATTCGTAAGTTGACATCTGACAGCAAGATGTGATATAAATATTGATAATCGTAAATTTGAAATTATTTAGGAAAGGAAATATATAGCAATGTCAGGACATTCAAAATTTGCAAACATTAAGCACAAGAAGGAGAAAAACGACTCAGCTAAGGGTAAGATTTTCACCCGTATCGGTAGAGAAATTGCCGTAGCTGTTAAGGAGGGCGGCCCTGATCCCAACAATAACTCTAAGTTAAAGGACGTAGTTGCTAAGGCTAAGGCTAACAATATGCCTAACGACACCATCGACAGAAGCATTAAGAAGGCTGCCGGTGATCTTGGCTCAGTAAACTACGAGTCAGTAACATATGAGGGATACGGACCTAAGGGTACAGCCATCATAGTTGAAGCTCTTACAGATAACAAAAACCGTACAGCAGCCAATATCAGAAATGCATTTACAAAGGGTTACGGAAACGTAGGTACACCCGGCTGCGTATCCTTTATGTTTGACAAAAAAGGCCAGATCATCATTGACAAGGAAGAGTGCGAGATGGATGCAGATGAGCTCATGATGGTAGCTCTTGATGCAGGCGCAGAAGACTTCAATGACGAAGAGGAAAGCTATGAGATCATCACTGATCCCGATGATTTCTCTAAGGTACTTGAAGCATTAGAGGCTGCCAAGGTTCCCATGCTTGAAGCTGATGTCACCATGATCCCACAGACATGGGTCGAACTGACCGATGAGACAGATATTAAGAACATTAACAAGACCTTGGATCTTCTTGATGATGATGACGATGTACAGAACGTATATCACAACTGGGATGAATGATTAAAATTGAAGTTTTTTGGCAGGGTATTTAACGACCCTGCTATTTTTTTACGGCTTTTTTGAATAATTTGTGAAATGTTATATAAATTAATCTGATTTGCTTGCATAAATTTTTGCTTTATGATAAAATATACTATATATAGGGTTTATTTATCACTTTACCACAATAAAGCCGACATTCTTAGGTTTCTTTTGGAGGATTATGCTAACCAATATCCATGTAAAAAACTTTGCGATCATTGATGAGGCTGATATAGATCTGGCCGATAATCTTAACATCTTTACCGGTGAGACCGGAGCAGGAAAATCTCTTTTACTTGGGGCATTAAATATGGCTTTGGGAGCCAGGACACCCAAGGATATAGTTAGGAATGACACAGATTTCGCTTTGAGCGAGCTTACCTTTACGGACATATCCGAAAAGGCTAAGGACCTTCTGGAGAAAGAGGGATATTCGGCACTTGACGAGGTAGTGGTATCTAAAAAAATATTGAATAACGGCAGAAGCGTCACAAGGGTTAACGGTGAGACGGCTTCAGCAGGGTTTGTTAAGGAGCTGGCAGGTGTCCTGATTGATATCTACGGACAGAACGAACATCAGTCCCTTCTCAAAAAAGAAAACCAGCTGGCCATAGTTGATGAGTTTGCAGGCGAGAAGATCATCGATCTAAAGGCTAAGCTTAAGGATGAATACAGAAAGTTTTCGGATCTGAAAAAAGAATTTGAAGGACTTAATGATGACGAACAGGCCAGAAAACGCAGACAGGATCTGCTCGAGTATGAGATAAACGAGATAGATACGGCTGCCCTGAAGGAAGGCGAGGAAGAAGACCTTAAGGACAGGCATAAGTTCCTGGCAAATGCGAGACTGATAACAGAGGGTCTCGGAGAAGCTTATGAGGCTCTTTCGGGTGACGGACGCGCATCTGACAGCCTTTCTGAAGCCATAAGAGCTCTCATGAGGATATCGGAGTACGATGATAAGCTTGCCGGTATGACGGATGCACTATCAAATGTTGACAGTATCCTGAGTGATTCCATCCGTGATATAAGTGATTTTCAGGAATCCCTACCTGATGACAGCAGAGAACTGGAAGAAGTAGAGGACAGGCTCGATCTTATCAGTAAATTAAAGTCAAAGTACGGAGCTTCGATAGAGCTGGTCAATAAGTATTATGGCGACGCAAAGAAAGAGCTGGAAAGACTTTCCGATTACGAGGGTTATTCCAATAAGCTTAAAAAAGATCTTGCGGATTCCGAAAAAGAGCTTACGGCTCTTTGCAAGGACCTGACAAAAAAGAGAAAGAATGCGTCTTTAAAGTTACAGGAAATGATAAGAGAAGCTCTTTCAGAGCTGAACTTTAACCAGACCGAATTTGTTATAGATATTTCTGAAAAAGAAAACTTTTCCGCCAACGGCAGGGATGAATGCACATTTATGATGTCGATGAATCCGGGTGAGGCGACAAGACCTCTTATGGATGTTGCTTCCGGCGGCGAGCTTTCACGTATTATGCTTGGCATAAAGTCCGTTATGGCGGGAAAGGACAGCGTAGGCACTCTGATCTTTGATGAGATAGATGCCGGCATCAGTGGCAGGACGGCTCAGAAGGTATCGGAAAAGCTTTCTAAGATTGCCACGGAACATCAGGTAATTTGCATTACGCATCTGGCTCAGATAGCTTCAATGGCGGACAGCCATTATGAGATCATAAAACAGGTAGACGGCGGAAAAACCAAGACCAGTATTCACAAACTGGATAATGAAGAAATAAAGAATGAGCTTGCCAGACTTATAGGCGGTGCTGAACTGACAGACAAGGTTTATGAGTCTGCCGAGGAAATGAAAAAACTGGCAGATGAGAGAAAAAAGGAGGTACGGGCGTGAAAAACATTTTATTTGCTGCATCGGAGGGTGTACCTTTTATAAAGACAGGAGGTCTTGCAGACGTTATAGGTTCCCTGCCTAAGTATCTGAATAAGGATGAATTTGATGTGAGAGTCATACTGCCTAAGTATACCTGCATTAAGGAAGAGCTTAAGGCATCCATGAAGTATATCACACATTTTTATATGGACCTCAACTGGAGGAGACAGTATGTCGGTATCTTTGAATCCGAGTATGAGGGAATAAAGTATTATTTCATAGATAATGAGTTTTATTTCCAGGGCTTTGCTCCTTACGGAAACATATATGAGGATATTGAAAAATTCGCATTTTTCTGCAGAGCGGTGCTTTCGGCTTTGCCCGTTATCGGATTTAAGCCCCAGATCATACACTGCCATGACTGGCAGACGGGTCTTATCCCTGTATTTCTTCATGACAGCTTCCAGAGCAACGAGTTTTACTGGGGCATAAAGACCATTATGACCATTCACAACCTCAAGTTCCAGGGCATCTGGGACAAGAAGGTCGTAAAAGAGATAACAGGTCTTTCGGATTATTATTTTACTCCCGACAAGCTTGAATATAAGGGCGATTCCAACTACCTTAAGGGCGGTATCGTTTACGCGGATTATGTTACGACGGTTAGTACCACTTATGCTGAAGAGATCAAGATGCCTTTCTACGGTGAAGGTCTTGACGGTCTGATGAGAGCACGTTCCAACTGCCTTTGCGGTATAGTGAACGGTCTCGATTACGATGATTATAATCCCGATACGGATCCGCTGATAGTTAACAACTTCAATGTAATGAACTATCGTGTGGAAAAGGTTAAAAACAAGCTTGCCCTGCAAAAAGAACTCGGACTTGAGGAAAATCCGGATAAGTTTATGATCGGTATCTGCTCAAGACTTACCGACCAGAAGGGTCTTGACCTTGTTGATTACGTTATCGAGGAGATATGTGCCGAGGATACACAGTTTGTAGTTCTGGGTACCGGAGATCCTAAGTATGAGAATCTTTTCAGGCATTTCGCATGGAAGTATCCGGACAGAGTATCTGCAAATATTTATTATTCCAATGAGCGTTCTCACAGGATATATGCTTCGGCTGATGCATACCTTATGCCGTCACTGTTTGAGCCCTGCGGTCTGAGCCAGCTTATGAGCTTAAGATACGGTACTGTGCCGATAGTAAGAGAGACCGGCGGTCTTAAGGATACGGTTATCCCTTACAATGAATATGAGAATACGGGAACAGGCTTCAGCTTCTGCAACTATAATGCACATGAGATGCTTGCCACCATCAGATATGCCAAATCGGTATATTATGGGAAAAAGCGTGAATGGCATAAGTTGATAGACAGAGGTATGCAGACAGACTTCTCCTGGAATAATTCAGCTAAGCAGTATGAGGAGCTTTACAGAAGACTTTAATAGTTGATAAAGGCTGCTGCAGATGCGGCAGCCTTTTTGTGAAAAATAAAAAGTATGGGAGGGGCCGTAGATATGAGATTGCTTAAAGACATGCTCTTAGGATTCGATGATATCCTGCAAAGTAACATAACTCCCGAACAGGGTGACACAGAAGTAAATGCTCTTATATACGATACAAGGGCAGATTTTGTGAAAGGTTCTTTGTTCGTCTGCATTTCCGGCGCTTCCTTTGACGGGCATGATTTTGCCGCAGAAGCGGTTAAAAAAGGTGCGACGGTTATCGTTTCGGAAAAAGAACTTGATCTACCGGACACAGCAGTGCTCGTAAAGGTGACTGACAGCAGAAAGGCTTTAGCACTTCTGTCATCCGCATGGTTCGGACACCCTTCTAAGGAACTGACTACCATAGGCCTTACGGGTACAAAGGGTAAATCCACCACCTGCTATATGATCAGGAATATCCTTGAAGGTGCTGGCAGAAAATGCGGTATTATCGGTACCATCGGTATTGTAATAGGGGATAAAACATACGAGACACATAATACAACACCTGAGTCGTTCCAGATACAGGAATATATGAGGCAGATGGTTGATGCCGGGTGCGATACCCTGGTTATGGAGGTTTCATCACAGGGATTAAAGCAGTCCAGAGTTTATGGCATAGATTTTGATTATGCGGTATTTACCAATCTTTCAAAGGATCATATCGGAGGAGCGGAGCATAAGGACTTTGAAGAGTATATGTACTGCAAATCACTCCTGTTTAAACAGTGCAAATGCGCTATAGTAAATGTTGATGATCCTCATTTTGCCGACATGATAAAGGACAGTAAAGCAAAAATCGAGGGCTTCGGTATCAATACCGATCCCAAACAGGGTGATTTACTTAAAAAGTTTGAAGTAATAGAGAAAGCATCCGACCTGACACTTACTACTACAGGCGGTGTCATGGGCATAGAATTTGATTATACAGGGCATTTTGCGGGAAAGGCTTACCTTTCAATCCCCGGAAAGTTTAATGTTATGAATGCCCTCTGTGCCATAACGGTTTGCTCACATTTTACTTCGGATACAAAGATCATTTATGATGCTTTAGCCTCAACTCATGTAAGAGGAAGACTTGAGCCTGTAAAGATTTCGGATAAATGCTCACTGCTTATCGATTATGCACATAACGCAGTGGCACTGGAGAGCGTTATCAATACTCTGAGGGATTATTCTCCGAAGAGACTCGTTGTGCTTTTCGGATGCGGAGGAAACAGGTCCAAGGACAGACGTTATGAGATGGGTGAGGTTTCATCCAGACTGTCGGATCTTACGGTAGTTACTTCGGATAATCCCAGATTTGAAAAGCCTGAGGATATAATCAACGATATCCTGATAGGTGTCGGCAGGGCAAACGGGAAGTATATCACTATCCCTGACAGGCGTGAAGCTATAAAATATGTTATAGATAATGCCGAAGAGGGCGACTGCATCCTGCTGGCAGGAAAAGGCAATGAGGATTATCAGGAGATTGAGGGCGTTCGTTACCACATGGATGAGCGTGAAATTATTGCAGACATATTGAAAGAATGAGTGTATTAAATAAGGATTTATATGCAGATATAATAATCGATATCTCGATAGAGTCTCTGGATAAGACGTTTCAGTACCGGATACCCGACAGTTTAAAGGACAGGGTGGTCGCAGGTACGAAGGTTAATATCCCTTTCGGAAAGGGTGACCGCAGGATTACCGGTTATGTGGTCAGTATCTCCGAAAGACCTAAGATTGATATATCCAAGATTAAAGATATAGATTCGGTCTGTGAAAAACAGATCGGTATAGATGACAGGATGATATCCTTGGCCTTTTGGATGAGGGAACAGTTCGGTTCCACGGCCAATGAAGCTTTGAAATGTGTTATCCCTGTTAAAAAGATCATAAAAAACAAGGTCGAAAGACAGATATTGCCTTTGGTTGATGTCTTAAGGCTGCAGGAAGAGCTTAAAAAGGCAGAAAAAAGACATGCAACCGCAAAGAAAAGGCTTTTGGAAGAGCTTATAGAAGAGTATGATCAGGGACTGAGATATGAGCTGGTAACCCAGAAACTGAATATTGCGGTTACCACGATAAATGCTCTGGTAAAGGACGAAGTTATCAAAGTTGAAAGCAAGACCTCCTACCGTTCAAGCCTCGGAAAGGCTATTGACCGGAAAGAAGAAAAAAGCCGGACAGAGATAACATTGAATGATGAACAGAAAACTATCAGTGACAGTATAATTTCGGATTACAAGGCCGGCAGACGGGACAAATACCTGATACATGGTATCACCGGCAGCGGCAAGACCGAAGTATATATGTCGGTAATAGACGAGGTTATAGCCTCCGGAAAAAGCGTCATTATGCTTATCCCCGAAATATCGCTTACCTATCAGACGGTAAAGAGATTTTATAAACGTTTTGGGGACAGTATTTCGGTTATAAATTCGAGACTGAGTGCCGGAGAACGCTATGATCAGTATCTGAGGGCTAAAAACGGAGAGACCAGGATAGTTATCGGTCCCAGATCGGCAGTGTTTACACCCTTTGATAATCTGGGGCTTATAATAATAGATGAGGAGCATGAAGGAAGCTATAAATCCGAACAGTCTCCGAAATACAGCACCAGAGATGTGGCATTCAGGCGTGCCGAGACGGAAGGAGCTTCCGTGATACTGGGATCTGCCACACCGTCACTTGAAAGCTACAGTGCTGCAAAGGCAGGCAGGATCAAGCTTTTTGAACTGACCAAGAGAGCCGGAGGAGCAGAGCTTCCCTGTGTCCATATAGTGGATCTGAGGGATGAGCTTAAGGCGAGAAATATGTCGATCTTTTCACGTAAGCTAAAAGCACTGATGATCGACAGACTGTCAAAAAACGAACAGATAATGCTCTTTATAAACAGGAGAGGATTATCGGGCTTTGTTAACTGCAGAAGCTGCGGTTATGTTGTAAAATGCCCGCACTGCGATGTATCCCTTAACCTGCACAATAACGGAAAACTGATCTGTCATTATTGCGGATATGAACAGCCGGCAGTCACAACTTGTCCGTCATGCGGGTCTCCGTATATCAAATCCTTTGGGACCGGTACACAGAAGGTTGAGGAAATGATAAATAAAACATTTCCGGGCGCACGGGTCCTTAGGATGGATGCCGATACCACCAGAAATAAGGACAGTTACGATGAGATACTGTCTAAGTTTTCCAATCATGAAGCAGATATCCTGGTGGGTACGCAGATGATCGTAAAAGGCCACGACTTCCACAAGGTGACACTTGTAGGTATACTGCTTGCGGATATGTCGCTGTATACATCGGACTACAGGAGTGCGGAGGTAACCTATGAGCTTCTGTCACAGGCAGCAGGACGCGCCGGCAGGGGCGAAGCAAAGGGTGATGTTGTTATCCAGACTTATAATCCTGAGCATTATGCCATAACGACTTCGGCGGTACATGATTATAAAGGCTTTTATGATGAAGAGATTTCATTCAGAAAGCTTATGAATTATCCTCCGTCCTGGAATATGCTGAAGATAATGGTAGCCTGTGGCGATGAAGGAGCACTTTTAAGAGAAACGGACAGGGTTAAGGCTGACATCGATAAGGAAATATCATTGCTGGGAGAGGAAGGCATAAAGGTATTCGGTCCGTCACCGGCAAATATTTATAAACTTAATGATGTATACAGGATGATTTTTTACATAAAATCAAGTGATTACAGAAAACTTGTGATCTTAAAAGATGAACTGGGCGAGAGACAGAGCGTTGAAAAAGCGGTCAGTCTGCAGTTTGATTTTAATCCGATTTAGAAGAATTATAACAGAAGGAGAATAGAAAATGGCACTTAGGAATATCAGAACAGAAGGGGATCCCATCCTGGGAAAGATCTCAAAACCTATCCTGGAGATGAGCGATAAGACAAAGCAGCTTATCGGAGATATGCTGGAGACCATGTATCATGCGAATGGTGTAGGTCTTGCAGCCGTACAGGTAGGAGTCCTTAAAAGAATAGTTGTGATCGATGTATCGGAGGACGGAAATGCTCCTATAATTCTGATCAATCCTGAGATCATAGATAAATCAGGTTCACAGACCGGTGATGAGGGATGCCTCAGCGTACCCGGAAAGAGTGGCCAGGTTACCAGAGCCATGAAGGTTAAGGTGAAGGCATTTAATGAAAAGATGGAGCTCTTTGAACTTGAGGGCGAGGAGCTGCTGGCAAGGGCAATCCAGCATGAGGTTGACCATTTGGACGGAATATTGTATACTTCTAAGGTTGAGGGAAATCTGAGAACCGAGGAATAAGGAAAGGGATCACATGAAGATAGTTTTTATGGGAACGCCTGACATTGCGGGAGAGGTATTAAAGTGCCTGATCGATTCCCGTCATGAGATCCGGGCAGTGGTTACCCAGCCTGACAGGCCAAACCAGAGAGGAAACGGGATCAGTTATTCTCCCGTAAAGCAGATAGCTCTTGAGGCCGGTATACAGGTACTCCAGCCTGAAAAGGCATCAAGTGAGGATTTTGTCGGTATTCTGAAAGATATTAATCCGGATGTTATTGTAGTAGTTGCATTCGGACAGATACTCAGGAAAAACATTTTGGATCTGCCAAAATACGGCTGTATAAATGTGCATGGTTCTTTGCTTCCGAAATACAGGGGAGCATCACCTATACAGTGGGCGGTCATAAACGGGGATAAGGAAACCGGTGTCACTATTATGCACATGGATGCGGGGATAGATACCGGAGACATGATCCTCCAGGAAAAGATCGAACTGGATGCGGATGAGACTGCAGGCAGCCTGTTTGACAGGATTGCCAAGATGTCAGGACCGGTGCTTTTAAAGGCACTCGATGAGATAGAGGCAGGTACTGCAGAGAGAATACCCCAGGATAACGAAAAGGCTACCTATGTAGGTATGCTGAAAAAGTCCATGGGTAAAATAAACTTTAACCATAGCTGTACAGAGATAGAGAGCCTTATCAGGGGACTTATACCCTGGCCGGGTGCATATACATTTGTTAACGGGAAAATGCTTAAACTCTGGAAGGTCTGTGTAAGCAGCCCGGAAGAGAAGATCGAGGCACTTCCCGGACAGATAAGGATAGTTGATAATGCCTTTTTTATAGGCACTGCCGACAGTCCGCTCCAGGTACTTGAGATGCAGCTTGAGGGCAAGAAAAGGATGCCCGCATCGGACTTTATAAGAGGTACGGCTATAACTGACGGAGCTTTCACGGAGATTTGATATTGAACAGCAGAAATATAGCACTTGAAATCATCATAAGCATACTCGAAGAGAAAAAGCCGTTACACAGTATCCTGCTTACATCTTTAAACGGTATAGAGGACAAGCGTGAAAAGGCTTTTGTGGCACGACTTGTCAGAGGCTGCGTGGAAAGGGCATACAGTATAGACAGGGTTATCGACAGTGTTTCAAGCGTAAAAGTTAAAAAACAAAAGCCGGTAATAAGAAATATCTTGAGGAGCGGAGTATATCAGATACTTTTTATGGACTCTGTGACAGATTTTGCAGCCTGTGACGAATCGGTAAAGCTGGCCGGAAAGCGTGGCTTCAGGTCACTTCAGGGGTTTGTAAACGGAGTCTTAAGGAATATATGCAGGAATAAGGATAATTTCTTAAAAGATATAAGTGATGGAGCCTTATCCATGCATTATTCGGTACCTGACTGGATAGTTGATGTTTTCTGTTCATCTTACGGAAAAGACAGGACTGAAAAGGCTTTTAACTATTTCCTCAGCGAAAATGAAGTGTCTGTCAGGATCAATACATCAAAGATCTCACCGGCAGATTTTGAAAAGCGTATAGACGGATACCGGGCTGAAAAGAACAGATATCTGGATAACTGCTACAGGTTATATGATTTTGGCAGCATTGAAGATATCCCTGAGTTTAAAGAAGGACTTTTTACAATACAGGATATGAGCTCGGCCCTGGTTGGACATATATGTGATAATCTGTTTAAAGCAGGATCGGTCAAAGGTAAAAAAGCACTTGACCTGTGTGCCGCACCGGGCGGAAAAAGCCTTTACCTGGCCGATATAGGAATGGAGGTCACTTCGTGTGATATATCAGAAATGAAGCTTGACCTGATAAGGGAAAATGTTAACCGGTGCAGATTTGACAATATAGAATTAAAGCAGAACGACGCTACGGTCTATAATACAGAGTTTGAAGGCAAATTCGATCTGGTGCTCTGTGACCTGCCGTGCTCGGGACTGGGTATAATAGGGAAAAAACCGGATATAAAGTATAATATAACCCCTGAAAAGGTGGACGAGCTGGCCGGACTTCAGAAAAGTATCCTGAAAAACGCGGTAAAATATGTAAAGCCTGGAGGATACCTGATATACAGTACATGTACTGTGACTCCGAAGGAAAACACGGAAAATGTGAAATACCTTCTCAAACAATCGGGGATAGAAGCGTTACCTGTAAAAAAATATCTCCCAGAAGGTATAGAAGCAAAACAAGAAGAGGATAATTTCATACAGATACTTCCCGGTGAATATGACAGTGACGGATTTTTTATTTCGCTGTACATAAATACTTTGGGGACAAAGTGATGATCTGTATTTTGAATAAGGTTTGATTAAAGCAGGAGCGAAAGATGGAGAGGAAGCCGGATTTAAGGTCTTTGAGCCTGAGCGAGCTTAAAGATGAGATAGGACATATGGGAGAAAAAAGCTTTCATGCTGTCCAGATTTATGAATGGCTTCACAAAAAGCAGGCACAGTCTGTGGACGAGATGACCAATCTTTCTGCCGCATTGAGAGAAAAGCTCAAAAACTCGTATGACCTGTATAATTTGACCGAAGTAAAGGCGTTGGAGGACTGCGAGGACGGCACGTTTAAGTATTTGTTTGCTACCGGTGACGAAAATGTAATAGAAAGTGTTTTCATGAGCTATGAACACGGATATTCGGTATGCATATCCTCCCAGGTAGGCTGCAGGATGGGCTGCAGTTTCTGTGCTTCTACCATAGGCGGCAAGGTCAGGGATCTGACTGCTGGAGAAATGCTTGAACAGGTCTACATGATGCAGAAACTCCAGAACAAAAGAATTTCCAATGTAGTGGTTATGGGCAGCGGTGAGCCGTTTGATAATTTCGATAATTTCGTAAGGTTCTATGAGATGCTTACGGATAAGGACGGACTTAACATCAGCGGAAGGAATATCACGGTATCCACATGCGGTATAATAGATAAGATACGGGAGCTGGCCGATAAGAAATATGCCCTGACTCTGGCTATTTCGCTTCATGCACCCAATGATGAATTAAGACGCAGGATAATGCCCTCGGCAAACAAATATAATATAGAAGGTATTATATCGGCCTGTGATTACTTTTTTGAACAGACGGGCAGGCGGATAACATTTGAATACAGCCTGATGTCCGGGATAAATGACTCGGAAAGCTGTGCAAATGAGCTCGGCAGACTGCTTTCGGGCAGAAACTGCCACGTTAATCTGATCCCCGTAAACCCTGTTAAGGAGCGGGATTACAGGCGCAGCGGGGAGAAGGATATAGCAAGATTTAAAAAAATACTTGAAAAAAACAAATTAAATGTTACTATTAGAAGAGGATTAGGTAAAAATATCGATGCTGCATGTGGGCAGCTGAGACGTAGTTATATGACGAACGGAGGTGAAAAGGGTGCAGGCGGCAGCAAGGACTGATGTCGGGATAATGAGACAGATGAATCAGGATTATTGTTATGCCAATACGGAGAGTGAAGGTCTGCTTCCGAATCTGTTTATCGTAGCTGACGGTATGGGTGGACACAATGCCGGAGATTTTGCTTCGCGTTTTTGCGTTGAGAAATTTGTGGAGTTGGTAAGAAGTGCCGGCAAGGGTGTCATAAGCAAGCTGAGTTTCCTGGAGAATGCCATCAGGGAAACAAATGAACAGCTGATAATAAAGGCTACAGATAATCCGGAACTTGAAGGTATGGGTACAACTTTTGTGGCAGCGACCATTTCTGAAAACAATGAAATGGATGTTTTAAATATTGGTGACAGCAGGCTTTACCTTATTGACTCGACCATTCGTCAGATTACCGAGGATCATTCCCTGGTTATGGAGATGGTCAAGAATGGTGAGATAAAGAAGGAGGAAGCAAGATTCCATCCTAAGAAGAATGTGGTAACGCGTGCTATCAGCGCCATAGGGATAGTGATACCCGATATGTTCAGGGTACCGGTGAAAAAGGGAGATATCATACTTCTGTGTTCGGACGGTTTATCAAATATGGTTGCAGATAATGAAATATATGATATAATCAATGAAAACAGAGATGATCTTGCCTTAAGTGCAGATATTCTGATAGACCATGCAAATAAGAACGGCGGCAAGGATAATATCACGGTAGTACTGATCAAAATTGAGGACTAAAGGTTATTAAGAGGAAGAAAAATGATTAAAACAGGAATGTACATCAGTGACAGGTATGAAATAATCGACAAGGTCGGTTCAGGCGGAATGGCAGATGTTTATAAGGCTCTGTGCCATAGGCTTAACCGCTATGTAGCTATAAAGATACTTAAGCCTGAGTATTCTACAGATGCCAGTTTTGTGCAGAAGTTCAGAGCTGAAGCGCAGTCGGTAGCCGGACTTTCCCATCCCAATATCGTAAGTGTATACGATGTAGGAGAGGATGACGGACTCTATTATATCGTTATGGAGCTCGTTGAAGGCATCACCTTAAAGCGTTTTATCGAAAAGAGAAAGAAACTGGATGTAAAAGAGGCAGTGGGTATAGCCATACAGATAGCAATGGGTATGGAAGCTGCTCATACTCATCATATCATCCACAGGGATATCAAGCCTCAGAATATCATTATTTCACGTGAGGGAAAAGTTAAGGTTGCCGATTTCGGTATAGCAAAGGCTGCAACCTCAAATACCATTTCTCAGAATGCGATAGGTTCTGTTCATTACCTTTCACCCGAGCAGGCCAGAGGCGGATACAGTGACGAACGAAGCGATATCTATTCGCTGGGTGTTACACTGTATGAGATGCTTTCGGGTCAGGTGCCTTTTGCGGGTGATAACTCCGTATCGGTAGCACTGCTCCATATTCAGAGTGAAGCAGTACCTGTAAGAGAGCTCAATGCTGAGGTTCCGTTAAGTGTTGACAAGATCATTCAGAAATGTATGCAGAAAAAGCCTGAAAGACGTTATCAGTCAGCAGGCGAGCTTATAGTAGATTTAAAGCGTTCGGTACTTAATCCGGAAGGTGATTATGTAAATATTCCTTCGAATGCCATAGTTACATCTTCACCTACAAGAAGTATCACCGAAGAAGAACTGGATACCATAAAGAAAACTGCCGCAAAGGGACCTGAGAGACAGGTTACCTACAGTGACAGAAAGACCAGGAAAAAGGTTAAGAGGGAAAAGGAAGAGCTTGATACTATGGATTCCGGACTTGAAAAGGTCCTGACCGTAGTCAGCGTGCTTGCGGCTTTAGCACTTTTGGTATTTATTTTCTGGATCGCAAAGAAAATATTCTTTACCGAGGATGCCCCGAGCCCGATCGATCTGATCAATAATGTAGCAAGTACAGGTGATCCCAATACTCCCACTCCCACCAAAGAGGAGAATCAGACACCATTCAATATAAAGGTACCTGATGAGTCAACACCTACACCTACCCCTACATCTGCTGAATCTGTACTTGTTTCGGTACCCGGTGTAGTAGGACTTACGGTTGAAGATGCAGAGAAGACTTTAAAGGCAGCTTCTCCCGATTTCCAGATAAAGTGGACTGATGAGGATTATTCCGATGAGGTGGAAGAGGGTAAGATTGCTGCACAGTATCCCATGAAGGATGCTACAGTTGTTGCCAACTCCGTGATCAACCTGACCTTAAGCTGCGGACCTGAGATGAAGCCTTTAAAGAACGTAAACGGTTATGAGGCAAAGGCTGCTATAGAGATGCTTGAACTGCTGGGCTATCAGGCAGGCAGTGTTGAGGATTACAGTGATTCCGTACCTGTAGGCTGTGTTATTTATACCGAGCCCGAAGGAGGTACACAGCTGCCTAAGGATTCAGTGGTTATACTGCATGTAAGCATAGGACGTGAGATAAAGGAAGTTGAATGTCCGAGCTTAGTAGGAAAGAAACAGGCAAGAGCAGAAAAGATGCTTACAAATGCAAATCTTGAGATCGGTGATATTGATTTTGAATACAGCGATGCATTTGACGCAGGCATAGTTATCAGTCAGGATGTCGAAGAGGGTACTTATATTGAGGAAGGTACTTCGGTAAGTTTTGTAGTAAGTCTCGGAACTGAACCTACTCCTACTCCCGAGGATAAAGGCAATAACGGAGATGGAAATGACGACGGAAACAATAATCAGGAAGACGATGAAGACGGAAATTACACTCCCGATCCTATAGATGAGTCCGCTGATAACGATCCTGAAGATCCGGAAAACGGCGGATCAGACGATTAAAATTTTCAAAGTAATAGACAATATGGAAGAGCTGTCTTTTATTAGTGACAGCCCTTTCCCTTTTAGAGAGATGTTAAATGACAGGTAAGATAATAAAAGGAGTAGCCGGGGATTATACGGTTATAACCCCGGATGACAAAAGGTATATCTGCAGGGCAAAGGGGATTTTTAGAAAAAACAAGATTACCCCTCTGATAGGTGATAATGTCGATTTTGAGATTTTAAGCGAGACGGAAGGAAATGTCTTGAAAGTTCTTCCTCGTAAGAATTCTCTGATCAGGCCTGCCTGTGCAAATGTTGACCAGGTGCTCCTGGTGTTTGCGGCAACATCTCCCGAACCCAATTTTAACCTGCTTGACAGATTCCTGATAATGATGCAGAAGCAGTCGGTTTCAGCAGTGCTCTGTTTCAATAAAAAGGATATCGCAGACGATATGAGGCTGAAAATACTGGCCGAGAATTACGAATCGTCAGGAGTAAAGGTTATATTTATTAGTGTTCTGAATAATGAAGGGATAGAGGAAATAAGAGAAGTATTAGAGGGTAAGACAACTATCCTGGCGGGTCCCTCCGGAGTGGGAAAATCGTCCATGATGAACCTGCTGGCTCCCGATGCCGGCTTTGAAGTCGGTGCTCTCAGTGAGAGGATAGGCAGAGGAAAACAGACTACCAGGCATACAGAGCTGGTGGAACTGAAAAACGGTACATACCTTTGTGATTCGCCCGGTTTTAGCTCTATATATCTTGAAGGCATAGATTACAAGGAGCTGAAAAACTACTTCCCTGAATTTGAACCCTATCATGATAAATGCAGGTTCCTTTCCTGCAATCATATATCTGAGCCCGACTGTGCGGTAAAGGAAGCCGTGGCAGAGGGAAGGGTAAGCAAAGTCAGGTATGAGAATTACTGTGTTTTATTTGATGAGTTAAAAAACAAGCATAAGTTCTGAGATTATTACGAAAGGAATGCTACTTTGGTAGCCTTTGGACAGATGATGAATAAACTTGCTCCTTCGATACTGGCAGCGGATTTTTCTATCTTAGGCGAACAGATAAAGAAAGTGGAGAGTGCGGGTGCCGAGTACCTGCATATTGATGTAATGGACGGCAGTTTCGTTCCCAGCATCTCTTTTGGTCTGCCCCTGATCAGTTCTATCAGAAAAAGCACCGGACTGACCTTTGACGTACATCTTATGGTTACCGAACCGGAAAGATTTGTGGATCAGTTTGCGGATGCGGGGGCCAATATACTGACTGTCCATCAGGAGGCATGTACGCATTTGAACAGGACTTTGAAGCATATAAAGGAGAGGGGTGTCAAAACCGGAGTAGCACTTAATCCGGCTACAGACATTTCTACATTAAAATATGTATTGAACTATGTGGATATGATCCTGGTAATGTCAGTCAATCCCGGATTTGGGGGACAGGAGTTTATACCCGAGACATTAGAGAAACTTAAAGATGTAAAAAACATGGTTAAAGCCAGCGGCAGGGATATAGATATAGAAGTTGACGGAGGCATCACGCTTAAGAATGTTGATACAATACTTAAGGCCGGTGCAAATGTCATAGTTTCCGGCAGCAGTGTATTCAGGGGAAATATAACGGATAATGTAAAGAATTTCCTTGAAATCCTTCATGCATAAAATTGGAGTAATAGATGAAATTATCTGATATAAAGATTGGTTCTGTAATAGAAATACTGATTACCCGGGGAGGCTCTGAGTATAAGACCAACAGCAAGGTTGAGTACTGTGACGAGAGATTCACCGGGGTTTCTCCGATTGCCAGTGTACACGGCCTGTTCAGATTTACTGAAGAGGATATCGTAGATATCATTTATCACGAGGGTGACAGATACTGGAAATGGGAGCATGTTAAGGCGGGAGTTGCCAGAAGAAGGGACGGAAGCAGATTACATGTCTTTTCATCCGGGGCAGAAGGGTCCGGCTTTAACAGGAGAACACAGTTCAGGTTTGAGATCGGTGAAGTAATAAATATGAGATATGAGGTCCTGAAAAACGATAAGGACCAGGAACTAAACGATATGACTCCGGTGTCAAATCTTGACAGCATGTTCCTGATGCTGGACGAGCAATATGAAGAGATAGAATGTAAGGGATACCTTAAGGACCTAAGCGAAGGCGGAGCATCGGTGGAATCGGATGTAAAGCTTTCAAAGGGTGTTTTTGTAAGCTTTAAGATAGATTCGGAAGTAGGCCCTGTTTTCTTAAGGGGTGTTATACTCAGAGTGATAGAGGATAAGCACGGATACTTTGATTATACCTATGGAGTATCCTTTGTTGAAACCAGTAAGAATTACATGAGATATTTTTATCTCCAGCAAAGAAAGCTGCTTTACGAGAATAATGACTCGTAAATTGTGAATAAGGGAGACATATATGAAGTATTTAAAGCGTTTATCGGCTTTGGTTTTGATATGTGCTTTTACTATCGGTATGATAATGCTGCCCGGACAGGAGCAGGTATACGGCAATACCCTGTCAGGTGGAGAATATGACGAGCTCGCGGTAGATCCGACTTCCTACGAAGACGGTTTTTACTGTGAACTTTATGATAACAGGAGCGGACTGCCTACATCCGAGGCAAATGCCATAGCGGAGACTGAAGAGGGCTTTATATGGATAGGCAGCTACAGCGGACTTATCAGATACGACGGACACAATTTTGAGCGTATGGAGTCCACCAGCGGTATCACCAGTGTTGTAAGTCTGTTTGTTGATTCAAAGGGCAGACTCTGGATAGGTACCAATGATAACGGTCTGGCTGTTATAGAAAAGGGCGTTGCCCTTATTGAAGACGGTGAGTTTACCATGTATGATATCGAAGACGGACTGAAATCAGCTACTGTCCGTTCGATAACAGAGGACATGGATGGAAATATCTATGTGGCTACAACACAGGGCCTGAATGTTATCGGTCCTGACATGAAATTTAAGGATATTGAAGAAAAACAGCTGAGCGATGAGTATATAAATGAACTTCGCAGGTCTAAAAGCGGTATTATCTACGGTGAAACCAGAGAAGGCGATATCTTTACCATAGATAAGGGAAGCGTGACATATTATCCATGCAGTTCATTTGGTATAGGTGAGATAAACTGTGTTCTGCCGGATCCCGAAAATGAAGGATGGGTGTATATAGGCACTGTGGAATCTGAGGTATATTACGGCAGGCTTGACGGTGAGTTTAGGGATAAGATTAAGATAGATGTATCGCCGCTTATATGTGTTGCATCCATTGAAAAGTTTAAGAACCAGCTCTGGGTATGCGGAGATAACGGTATCGGAGTACTGAACGATACGGGATTTCATAAGCTTGAAAACGTTCCGCTTAACAACTCGGTAGAAAACATGCTGGTGGATTATGAGGGCAATCTCTGGTTTTCATCTTCAAGACAGGGCATTATGAAAATCGTGCCCAACCAGTTTACGGATATATTTGCAAAATACGGGCTGGATTCAAATGTTGTAAATTCAACCTGTATCCACAACGGTATGCTGTATATCGGCACTGATGTACAGAGCTCGGATGTAAAGGACAGCAGGAGTAACGGACTCATAGTGATAAGCGGCGGCGAGCTTATCGACAATATAGACATAACCTTTGCCGATCCTAAAGATAAATTCAGTTCATACACAAATCTTATAGAGCTGCTCAAGGGCTGCAGAATAAGGTCCATTATCAGGGATTCCCAAAACAGGATCTGGTTCTGTACCTATAGCAACAGAGGACTTGTTGTCTATGATAACGGCGTGGTCACACGTTTTGACAATGAAAACAGCATACTTCCCTCAAACAAGATAAGAACCGTTTACGAAAGGGATGACGGCAAGATCATGGCAGCCTGCAGCGGCGGTATGGCTATGATCGATAATGGGGAAGTAACCGAGATATACGATAAAAAATGGGGCTTAAGCAATACTGAGGTACTTTCGATCACCCAGGCAAAGAACGGTGAGATGATCATAGGCTCCGACGGTAAAGGAATTTATATCATAAACGGTCACAATGTGAGAAACCTGGGCAGAAAGGACGGATTAACCTCAGAGGTTGTCATGAGGATAAAGCGTGATGACGAAAGGAATCTGTTCTGGATAGTCACGAGTAATTCCATAGCATACATGACCGAGGACTATCAGATAAATACCATAAAAGAGTTCCCTTATTCAAACAACTTTGATATGTATGAAAACAGTCAGGGTGATATGTGGATACTCAGCAGTAACGGTATCTACGTGACTCCTGTCAAGGAACTTCTTGACAATAAGGAGATCAATCCTGTATATTTCAGTATATCAAACGGTCTGCCCTGTATAACAACTGCCAACTCATACAGTGCATTGAGTGAGAACGGCGATCTGTATATTGCCGGAAGTACGGGTGTGGCAAAGGTAAATATAGAAGAAACCAGACTGGATATCAGCAACATAAAGATGGCGGTACCTTTTATAGAAGCAGACGGAGAGATAATCTATCCGGATGATAAGGGCGTATTTAATGTGCCTTCTTCAACCAGCAAGATTTCTATCAGAAATCACATCTTTACATATTCGCTGACTAACCCTCTGGTTACATACTGGCTTGACGGCTTTGAGGTAGAGCGTATCACAAAGAGCAGCAGTGATATGGAAGAGGTGCATTATACCAATCTTGAAGGCGGCACATATCATTTTACAATGATACTTCAGGATGCTTTCGGAAAGGGAAGTAACCATCTTGATATAACCATCAAAAAGGCAAAATCGATTTTTGAGGAATCATGGTTTAAACTTTTATTACTGCTCACAGGTATCGGTCTGCTTGCAGGTGTGATCGTGTTTGTTGTCCAAAGGAAAACAAAGGCTCTTTTGAAAAAGAACGAGCAGAACAGGATCTTTATCAATGAGATGTCGCAGGCGTTTGCACATACCATAGATATGAAGGATAAGTATACAAACGGCCATTCTCAGAGAGTTGCCGAGTACACCGCGATGCTTACCAAGGAGCTGGGATATGATGATGAGACTGTGGAGAAGTACAAAAATATTGCTCTGCTGCACGATATAGGAAAGATATCCATACCTCCGGAAGTACTTAATAAGCAGGGTAAACTTACCGATCAGGAGTTTAATATCATAAAGTCCCACTCTGCACAGGGCTATATGGCTCTGAAGGAAATCAGTATCATGCCGGAGCTCGCTGTAGGTGCAGGACAGCATCATGAAAGACCTGACGGAAAGGGATATCCCAAGGGACTAAAGGGTGACCAGATATCAAGAGTTGCCCAGATCATTGCAGTGGCAGACACATTTGATGCCATGTATTCAGACAGACCTTACAGAAAACGTATGAATTTCGAAAAGGCTGTTTCGATCATAAAAGAAGTTTCGGGCACACAGCTTACCGAAGATGTGGTAGATGCGTTCCTGAGACTCGTTGACAGAGGCTTCTTTAAGGCTGAGGATGACGACGGCGGAGGAAGCACTGAGGATATAAACAATATCCATAAAAAACAGGCTAAGGAATAATTGGAAGGAGATTTTTTTACTATGCAGCTCGGAATCGTGGGGCTCCCGAACGTGGGAAAGAGTACACTGTTTAATTCATTGACCAAGGCAGGAGCCGAATCGGCCAACTATCCGTTCTGTACCATCAATCCGAATGTCGGAGTGGTAGCAGTACCGGATGAAAGACTTAATGTTCTTACAGACTTATACAAGTCAGAGTCAAAGGTACCTGCAGTTATCGAATTTGTTGATATTGCAGGACTTGTAAAGGGAGCATCAAAGGGTGAAGGTCTGGGCAACCAGTTCTTATCACATATCCGTGAGGTTGATGCGATAGTACATGTAGTAAGGTGTTTTGAGGATTCCAACATAGTCCACGTGGACGGAAGTGTTGATCCTGCCAGAGATATAGAGACCATAAATCTTGAACTTATCTTTGCTGATCTTGAGGTTATAGAAAAGAGGATAGCAAAGGGAGTAAAGGGTGCAGCAAATAACAAGACTCTGGCTAAAGAGGTTGCATTACTCAATAAATTAAAGGAACTTTTGGAGGCCGGAAAGCTTGCCAAGAGTTTCAAGACCGACGATGAAGAAGAACAGGCCATGTTTGATTCCTTTGGTCTGCTTACCGCAAAGCCGGTTATATTTGCGGCAAACGTAAAAGAAGATGACCTTGCCGATGACGGAGCGTCAAACCCTAATGTACAGGCTGTAAGAAATTTTGCGGCAGAGGACGGAGACGGTGTATTTGTAGTCAGTGCCGAAATTGAGCAGGAACTCTCTGAACTTGAGGATGATGAGAAGAAAGCATTCTTAGAGGATCTCGGAGTAGAAAAATCTGGTCTTGAAAAGCTTATCGTTGCCTGCTATGACCTGCTCGGACTTATGAGCTTCCTTACTGCAGGACCTAAGGAAAGCCGAGCATGGACCATAAAGAAGGGCACAAAGGCTCCCCAGGCAGCAGGAAAGATCCATTCGGACTTTGAAAGAGGATTTATCAGAGCCGAGGTCGTAAACTACGATAACCTCATCGCATGCGGCGGCTACAACCAGGCTAAGGAAAAAGGTCTGGTAAGGTCTGAAGGCAAGGAATACGTGGTTCAGGACGGAGATGTGATTTTATTTAGATTCAATGTCTAAAGTCATAAGGTGTCCCCAATGGCGACGGAACCTTTGACATGGTATGTCGAATGTTTCCGACGGAAACTTTGACCAGGCTCCATCGCAAAGCAATGGAGTATCTATAGGAGGGTACGATATATGAGTTTATGGGGAAATGAGACCTCGGTCCGTTTTCCGAATCTGGGACTGGAGCTTTCAAATTTGCCCAGAGGATTTGCTATAGGAACATTTAATATCGCATTCTATGGCTTGATCATAGCCTGCGGTATGTTGCTGGCACTGGCTTTGGTGAGAAAGAAAGCCAGGACGACAGGACAGAACCCGGATATATATCTGGACTGTGCTTTGTGGGCCATACCTCTTTCTGTCATCGGTACCAGAATATATGAGGTAGCATTTAACTGGGAGGATTATCGCGGAGACTTCTGGAAGATAATCAATATCAGAAACGGCGGACTTGCTATATATGGCGGTATTATAGCTGCTGTACTGACAGTTACTGTTTACTGCAGGGTAAAAAAACTCCGTTACGGTCTGTTTTATGATACTGCTGTCATAGGACTTATCCTTGGACAGATAATAGGCCGCTGGGGCAACTTCTTTAACAGGGAAGCATTTGGCAAGTATACCGATTCATTTCTTGCGATGCAGATAGATGTGACAGATAAATCGCTGAGCAGCATCTACAACCCGGCACTTTGTTCTGAGAGTGCTCTTCGCAGTATGTATGAAGGTAAGGAAGACATACTGAACAATATACTGGAGATAAGAAACAATCTGGTAACGCTCCCTGACGGAAGACAGTTTATACAGGTACATCCGACATTCCTTTATGAGTCACTCTGGAATGTGCTTGTATTGGGAATCATGCTCTTTGCATGGCCGAGAAAGAAGTTTAACGGCGAGATACTTCTTATATATTTGGCAGGGTACGGCTTTGGACGATTCTTCATAGAGTGGATCAGGATGGATCAGCTCTTTGTATGGGGAACAAGCCTTGCGGCTTCCCAGGTGCTTTCGGGACTTTTGTTCCTGACGGCACTGACACTGATAATAGTGCTGAGAACTAAGGCCATCCGAAGCGAAGCATACAAGAACATTTCCATGGTACTTGAGCTGCAGCCTAAAAACAAGGCACAAGATGTAGTTGAAGCATCTGAAGAGAAGAAAGAAGCAGTTGCTCCCGAGAAGGAAGAAAGTACTGAAGACAAGAAAACTGCAGAGTGATCGGAAACAGCAGTTTTGTAAGTACAATTGAATAATTATACAAAATAAAAACGGGTAAGGATTCTTCCTATTCCCGTTTTTTTATTTGTCCTGACGGAAGGTATTCTTGTGGTGAACGAATGTTCACACACAATATATGGATATTGCACAAAATTACTGATAAATAATTAAAAAAAATATAAATTTTACCTAAAAAGGTATTGCATTATTATTCATAATGTTATATTATTAAACCATCCGGTGGTGAAAAGTGGTGGATAGTGACACGAAGTGGGAGGTAAAGGCCATGTTCATGGGTGAATTTAATCATACGATTGATCCTAAGAACAGGGTTATTGTGCCTGCAAAGTTCCGTGAGGGACTTGGTGAGAAGTTCGTGGTATCCGCCGGACTGGATGGCTGCCTCTACCTTATGAAAAATGAGGATTGGGAATCATTCGCAGAAAGCCTTAATGAACTGCCGATCAATAAGGAGTCCAGACAGCTTGTTCGTTTCTTTATGAGAAATGCGCAGGAATGTGAGCCCGATAAGCAGGGCAGGATAATCATCCCGCAGGGGTTGGTTGATCTGGCGAAACTTGAAAAGGATGTAGTGCTTACAGGAGCAGGCAAGAAGGTTGAGATCTGGAGCAAGGAAAGACTTGACGGAGAGACTCCTGAGGAAAGCATGGAGGATATCGTTGAAAAGCTTTCAACAGAATATGGTCTTAAGTTCTGATGAGGTTCGTATATGAGCGAAGACATACAGTTTAAACATAAATCGGTGCTCCTTGAAGAGGTGATCGAAGAGCTGGACCTGAAGCCTGACGGGATATATGTTGACGGTACACTCGGAGGCGCCGGCCATTCATCGGAGATGTTAAGAAGAGCGGAAATAAAAAAGCTCATAGGCATAGACCAGGATCCGGATGCCATAAAGGCTGCATCAAAAAAACTTGAGCCATACGGTGAAAGAGCGGTAATAGTAAAAAGCAATTACGAAAATATAGGCGAGATAATAAAAAGCCAGAACATAGATAAGGTCGACGGGATACTGTTGGACCTGGGAGTTTCCTCTTATCAGCTGGATACTCCCGACAGGGGCTTCTCCTACATGAGCGACGCACCTCTTGACATGAGGATGGATACGGAATCTGTAAAGACAGCCTCTGATATAGTAAATGATTACAGTGAACAGGAGCTCTTCAAGATAATCAGAGATTACGGAGAGGACAGATTTGCAAAAAACATCGCAAAGCATATAGTTGCAGCGCGGAGCAAAAAGAAGATCGAGACCACATTTGAGTTAAATGAGATCATAAGAGCATCAATACCCGCAAAGGTCAGGGAGACCGGAGGACATCCTTCAAAAAGAACTTTCCAGGCTATAAGGATTGAACTCAACAGAGAACTTGAGGTGCTGGAAAACTCTATAGGAGAAATGATAGACCTCTTAAATGATAAAGGAAGGCTTTGCATTATCACATTCCACTCCTTAGAGGACAGGATAGTAAAGGCAGCCTTCAACACGGCAGAAAGGCCGTGTGTGTGTCCTCCGGGATTTCCGGTATGTGTATGCGGCAGGAAATCCAAAGGAAAACACCTTACAAAAAAAGCTATACTTCCTACGGAGGAAGAGATGGAGGAGAATCCGAGAAGCAAGAGTGCAAAGCTCAGGGTTTTCGAAAGAGTAATATAAAATCGTTCAATGACCGAACGGAAAGGGAGAGCGCCGGAGAGCGTCGAAAAAAGCATGGCAGAGATGAGAAAAAACAAATTCAGTTATGACAGAAACTACTATGAAAATGTGAGAACAGCGCAGGTAGTAGGATCGGCAGCCAAAAAGCTTGATGCTCAGGAAGAGTACGAAGAGGATTTCTTCGAGGATTCAGAACTTTTCACAGAAGAATATTCGGAGCATGATTTTGAATCAACATCTCCCAGAAAAAAGGCAGAGCCCATCAGGGACATCCGTCCTTCTGCAAGACCCAACGAAAGAGTTAAGATAAAGAAAAAATATAATTTCGGTTTTATTGAGCTTCTGATGCTGGTTGTAGCACTGGTAGCGGTAGTTCATGCGGTATACGGATATATCGAGACAAAGGCGGCCATAACTCAGGCTAACAAAAACATTCAGGCTGCAAAACAGGAGCTGACAGATATCCAGAACAAAAACGAAGCGCTGATCAGAAATCTGGATGTTGAGACAGACAGAAATTATATTTACACCGTAGCGGTTTCCAAGCTTAACATGATTTATCCCAAGGAGAACGATACCATATATTATGAGACTCCGTCGGACGGATATGTAAGACAGTATCACGAAATTCCGACCCTGAAAAACTAAATATAATGTTTTTCTCCAATATATAAATTGGGTGAGGGAAGAAAGCTTCCTTCACCCATTAAACCGTTATTAAGGTATGACAGTAAAGGAAAAAAGACTATGCAAAAGGGCAGATTGATCAGAAGACGAAAAAGAGAAAAGAAGTTCAATGATGTTATGAGGAACAGTCTTTTTTTCGTTTTTGGCGGTGTAATACTTGTGTGCGCCTATCTGATCGGAAGACTTGTCTGGCTGAATAATGTAAACGGAGACGAATATGCAAGAAAAGTACTCTCACAGCAGGCATATTCAAGTCAGACACTGGTAGCCGAAAGAGGTGCTATCACCGACAGGAACGGTATAGTCCTGGCGCGCAGCGAGAAAATATACAATGTTATACTGGATCCTTATGTAATCCTTTCACATGACTACTTTATTGAACCGACGCTGGATGCGATGGTAGAGACACTTGGTTATAACAAGGAAGAGATGCTTGAACTGATAAATGCAAATCCCGACAGCAGATATCTGGTTTTTGAGAAAAACATAGAATATGCCAGAGTCTCGGATTTCAACAAGTACAAGAGTTTACATAAATTCGTAGTGGGTGTATGGTTTGAGGAAAATTACTCAAGAGTTTATCCTTACGGAAACTTTGCATCACATGTTATAGGCTTTATGTCAAAGGACGGTGGAAGTTACGGCCTCGAGCAGTATTACAACGATTCTCTGACAGGTGTGGAAGGTCTTGAGTATGGTTATTATGATCCCGAGCTCAATCGTCAGAAAACAGTAAAAGAAGCCAGGGACGGATATACACTGGAGACCACCCTTGATTTCAATATCCAGACCATTATCCAGAAGAAAGTCGGGAAATTCAGAGAAGAGATAGGGTGCAACAACATCGGTGTCATAGTAATGAATCCGAATACCGGCGAGATATACGGCATGACGTCAAATTATGAGTTTGACCTGAACAACCCCAGATCTTTAGAGGGCTTATATACAGAAGAGGAACTGGAAGAGATGTCCGATGAGGACAAGACAAAAGAGATGTATAAGATGTGGAGAAATTTCTGCATATCTGATACTTACGAGCCCGGTTCTACATTCAAGACTATAACGGTTGCCTCGGCACTGGAGGAAAACTCAATTACTACCGGAGATCATTTTACATGTAACGGCTATACCGAAAAAGGAGGATGGCAGATAGGATGTAATAAAAAGAGCGGACACGGCAGCCTTTCACTTGCAGAATCTCTTATGAAATCGTGTAACTGTGCTTTGATGGAGATTGCAGATAAGTTGGGCGCTGACAAGTTCTTTAAATATCAGAATCTGTTTGGATTTGGAGCAAGGACCGGAGTTGATCTGACCGGTGAAGCAACCGGTATCATAATCCCCAGGAACAAACTGAATGTTACAGAGCTTGCAACCTGCAGCTTCGGTACAACATTTAACGTTACCATGATACAGATTGCTGCAGCCTATGCATCGATATTAAACGGCGGAGAGTATTATGCACCGCATGTTGTAAAAGAGATAAAGACTGCAGAAGGCGTAACCGTAAGAAGTGAGGATACAGCACCGGTGAGAGAGACCGTAAGCCGGTCAACCTCTGATTTTATCAAGGAGGCTCTGTATATGACGGTTGAGGCCGGTACAGCAACACCCGCAAAGGTAGCAGGATATCTTGTGGGCGGTAAAACCGGTACCGCACAGAAGAGACCCAGAACAGAGAAAAAGTATATTGTATCGTTTGTAGGCTTTGCACCGGTTGATAATCCTCAGGTTATGACCTATGTCGTAATCGACGAAATACATGATCCCGAGATAGCCGGCAGCAGTTCATCGGCTACAAGGATGACTTCCGAGATAATGACCGAGATACTTCCTTATCTTGGTATGTATCCTGAAGGAGATATAGTATATAATGTTGATCTTGACCTGCTTCAGGAGCTTGAAGAAAAGCCCCAGGATGAAATAAATGATGATGCAATACCTGAGGACTATGAGGATGTGGAACCGTTATCAGAGTAAAAATGTTTAAGTTGATTGTTCATAGAATAAGTTGTCCCGGGGCGAAAGCGAAGGTAAAAGAAGAGCCTTCGCTTCGCCGGGGATGACAAAACCAATTTGAGACGACAGAAATAAGGAGAAGAAGAATGGATTTTAAGGGGAAAAAAGCAGTCATAATAGGTGCAGGAAAGAGCGGTATCGCAGCAGCTAAGCTGCTTAACGGGCAGGGTGCTGTTATCACTCTCTATGATGATAAAAAACAGGATGAGTGCGAGCTTTTAAAGAAACTCGGAGAAGATTATAAAGGAAAGGTAGAATTTGAAAAGCTTTCCGAGGAATCAAAGACCGGAATGGATTATCTGGTATTAAGCCCCGGCGTACCTATCGATTCTCCCCTGGTATTGGAATTAAAGAAGGAAAATCCCAAGGTTATAGGTGAGGTTGAACTGGCATACTACTTTACAAAAGGTAAGATAGTTGCAGTTACCGGTACAAACGGAAAAACCACAACAACCGCTCTTACGGGTTATCTCCTGGGAAAGAAATATGAAAATACACTTATAGGCGGTAATATAGGTATCCCTTATACAGAGATTTGCCTGAATTCAACCGATGACGGCGTGACCGTAGCAGAGATGAGCAGCTTTCAGCTTGATACAACGGACACATTTCATCCGTATGTCAGCATGATCCTGAACATTACACCCGATCATCTTGACAGACATCATACGATGGAAAACTACATTAACGCAAAGCTTAACTGTACCAAAAACCAGACCGAATCGGAGCTTTGCATCTTAAACTATGAGGATGCTGTATTAAGAGAGGCCGCAAAGAACATTAAGGCAAAGATATGTTATTTTTCATCGAAAACCGAGCTTGAAAACGGCTATGTATATAAGGACGGCGTGATTTACGAGGTAAAGGACGGCGAGCCTAAGAAAATAATAGATGTTTCCGAGATGAAGCTCATAGGCAGACATAATTATGAGAATGCCATGGCAGCGATAGCTGCAGCAAGATTTATGGGAGTCGGACAGGAGCAGATAAGAGAAGGACTACGTGAGTTTAACCCTGTGGAGCATCGTATAGAATATGTAGAGACGGTAAACGGCGTAAAGTATTACAATGATTCTAAGGGTACAAATCCCGATGCGTCCATCCAGGCAGTGCGTGCCATGACCGGACCTACATACCTCATAGGCGGCGGATACGATAAAGGATCCACATATGATGAGTGGATAGACAGCTTTGAAGGTAAGATCAAAAAACTCATACTCATGGGTCAGACAAGGGAAAAGATAGCCGAATGTGCTAGACAGCACGGATTTACCGACTATATGTTTGTTGAGAGCATGGAAGAGGCTGTAAAATACTGTATGGATAATGCAACAGAGGGAGATACGGTACTTCTTTCTCCGTGCTGCGCAAGCTGGGGCATGTTTAAAAACTACGAAGAGCGCGGCAGAATATTCAAAGATCTGGTAAGACAAGGGAAAAAGGAAAGATAAAAGTGAAACGAAAAGCGGCTACTGTAAAAATCAAAAACGTACTGAGCAATTATGATGCTATACTTGCGATACTTGTACTGGCTATCTGCGCCTTTGGTCTGGTAATGATATACAGTGCAAGTTCTTATCGTGCCGCTTATTATTACGGTGATTCAAAGCTTTATCTGAGAAATCAGGGTATGTTCATAGTCATCGGAGCAATACTGATGGTGGCTGTGTCAATGATCGACTATAAGTATTATTTCAGGAAACTGAAGCTCCTGCATGTACCTCCCGTTATCTTACTGTGGGCAGTATGTGTAGGCCTTCAGTGGTATGTTTTCTTCTCAGGTCACAGCGTAGGCGGATCGGCCAGATGGATCAAGCTCGGAGCATTCAGCATCCAGCCTTCTGAGATAGCCAAGGTGTGCTTTGTACTTGGAGGCAGCTTTATAGCCGCCAGAAAAAAGAAGATGATTAATACGGGCAGCAGCTTGAAGAATATACTCGGTGTCATTTTCCTTTATCTGCTGTTTGCACCCATCCTGGTACCTGTAGCACTGCAAAACCTGTCTTCAGCAATAATCCTTGCAGGTATCCTTACATGTATATATTTCTGTACCAGTATGGACAAAAAGTATTTCCTGTTTGTTATACTGGCTCTCGGCGGAGCAGCGCTTGCGCTTGGTCTCTTTAAGGGCTACAGATCGGAAAGAATCATGCACTGGCTGTATCCTGAGACGATGGATCCCGCAGACCAGATAATGCAGGGTATGTATGCCATAGCATCCGGCGGGCTTTTCGGTAAAGGCCTCGGAAACAGTGTACAGAAGCTCGGAAACATGCCCGAGGTTCACACCGATATGATATTTACCATTATATGTGAGGAACTCGGAATAATAGGCGGCATAGCACTGGTTGGACTTTTCCTTCTCCTTTTATGGAGAATCTTCAGCATAGCATTAAAGGCACCCGATCTCTACGGAGCCCTTATCGCCACAGGCGTATTCGGGCAGATAGCGATACAGGTGCTGATGAATATAGCGGTTGTAACGAACAGTATGCCTGCGACGGGCGTGCCGCTCCCGTTCGTCAGCTACGGAGGCAGTAACCTGCTGATACTGATGGCTGAAATAGGAGTGGTACTGAATGTATCAAAGAAGACGGTAGATCCCATCCCGGATGACGAGGATGCAGAAGACGATATGCTGCTGTCATAAATAAAGATAAAATATTAATCAGGAGGGCACAATGAGAAAAAATAAGTGGATTTTCTTAAAAATTTTCATACTGCTCGTCCTGGTTGTCCTTGTGATAGTATATTTTGAGAACTTTAAGTTGGAAAAGCTGATCATCGAGGGCGGAAGCCATTATACCGCTGAGGAGATAGAAGAACATCTGGTACAGAGTAAGGCGGACGGATTTACCCATTTCTTCTATTATAAATATACCCTGTTCAGCAGTCCTGAGCCCCTGCCTTTCGTTGAGAAGATGGATTTTGAGATCATTGACAAGAACACGATACATGTCCAGGTATATGATAAGATGATAGTGGGATGTGTGGAGCATATGGGCAGATATATGCACTTTGACAGGGACGGTATAGTAGTCGAGAGTACCGAAGAGCCCGATACGGGAGTTCCGATCATAACAGGTATACCTTTTTCAAAGGTTGTCATCGGTCAAAAGATGGAAATTGAAGATGACAGAATGTTCAAGATAATAATGAACCTTACGCAGTCCATCCAGAAGAACGGCATAAAATGCGACAGGATAGACTTTGATATAAGGCAGAACGTAAAGCTGTACTTAGGAGGATCCGAAGCTTTACTCGGAGGAGGAGACATTTTCGACTATAAGATAAATGCCTTAAAGAAGGTTTTGGAGGTTTCGGGAGGCGTTAATTACAGGTATGATATGCGAAATTACAACGAAGAATCGGGCGAAATACCTGCAAAAAAAATAAATATTGAAGAAGATTGAAAATTTTTTTAAGAATATACTTGATTATTTTGCGCATTAAATGTATTATATTAATAAGTGTGATTTTTAGACAAATCATAAGGAGGGCAAGACCTTGGTTGAGATTACTAACGACGAGAGTAACTATGGTGCGAAAATTATTGTTGTAGGTGTTGGCGGTGCAGGTAATAATGTAGTTAACAGAATGATAGAGGATGGTATTCAGGGAGTTGAGTACATCTGTGTTAATACTGATAGCCAGCAGCTTAAGAAATGTAAGTGTTCCAGCTGCATACAGATAGGCGAGAAGCTTACTAAGGGACGTGGCGCAGGAGGAAATCCTGAGGTAGGAAGAAATTCCGCAGAGGAAAGCAGAGAAACTCTGACTGAGGCTATCAAGGAAGCCGAGATGGTATTTGTCACCTGTGGTATGGGAGGTGGAACCGGTACCGGTGCCGCACCTGTCATAGCACAGATTGCAAAAGAAATGAATATTCTTACCGTTGCAGTCGTATCTAAGCCTTTCAAGCACGAGGGCGATGTTCGTATGGCACAGGCTATGGATGGTATAGCTACATTAAAAGAGAATGTAGATACCATGATAGTCATCCCCAACGAAAAGCTTCGTGAGATCTGTGATAAGAAGGCTCGTTTCCCTGAAGTATTAAAGATGGCTGACAGTGTTCTCCGTCAGGGTGTTCAGGGTATAACCGATATCATCAATAAGATGGGTGACATCAACCTTGACTTTGAGGATGTTTGTACAGTTATGAGAGATAAGGGTATCGCTCATATCGGTATAGGCAGAGCTACCGGTGATGACAGCTGTATGCAGGCTGTTCAGATGGCTATCGCTTCTCCTCTTCTTGAGACCAATATTGAGGGTGCTGACAACATCATTCTTCACTTCTCAGGTGACCTTGGATTTGATGATACCATTAATGCATCCAACTATGTTAAGGAGATCGTCGGAGCCGATACAAACGTTATCTTCGGTGAAGTTTACGATGATTCAGAGCCCGATACATGTTCAGTTACAATTATCGCTACAGGCATAAAGAACAGTCCCGATGATGTTGCTGTTGCAGGTCCTGCTCAGGGCATGAGACCTCAGCCGCAGTCCGGACTTGGTTTCTTAAATATGGGACAGGCTGCCAGAAAGCCTCAGGCAGCTGCTCCTGCAGCACAGCCCGCTGCACAGACCAGACAGCCTGCTTACAGGCCTCAGACACAACAGACAGCTAAGCCTGCAGCACCCGCACAGGGACAGCAGAACATGGGATACAGAAGTCCCAAACAGAATCAGACACCTGACAATGGCAGCTCGATTCTGATACCTGAGTGGATATCAAGACAGAATAATAATTAATGAGAACATCGAGTAGGCTAAGTTCTACTCGATTTTCTTATAAAATATCAGATGGAGAAAAGCAATGTTTTTATTATTACTTGCATTGTGGATCGTTTTCAACGGTGCATTCACCCTGGAAATCCTTCTTTTCGGGATAGGTGTCAGCGCTGTAGTATGCTTATTTATGGTGAAGTTTGCGGGCTATAACATTAAGCGTGAGCTGAAGGCCGTAAAGAAGCTGCCCTTTATTATAGAGTATCTTTTTGTACTGCTGATAGAGATCATCAAAGCCAATATAGTATGCTCCGGCCTCATCGTAAAGGGAGAAAAAAAGATACAGCCTGTTGTGGTTAGCTTTGCTTCGCCCTTAAAGAGCGAATTTCTTGGCACAGTGCTTGCAAATTCTATAACCCTGACTCCGGGTACGATCTCGGTTTCTATGAAAAACGGACAGTTTAAGGTTCACTGCCTTGACGCATCTCTGTATGAGGGGATTGATTCTTCGAGTTTCGTGAAGATTTTAAAAAGAATAGAAGGATAACATTTATAATATGGAAGAAACAGTTGATATTTTCCTTAAAGTGGCTATTATATTCAGCTCTTTAGCGATATTTGTCTGCTTTATCAGGGCCATAATAGGTCCGACCGTCCCTGACAGGCTGGTGGCCATAAATATGATAGGCACCCAGGTTATTATCATAATAGCTGAGCTTACGGTACTTTTGGGTGAGGCATGGCTGGCAGATGTAGCGACCGTATATACGGCGCTTTCATTTATCGGTGTGGTAGTATTGACCAAGATTTATATAGGTATATACAGGAAAAAGCATGCTAACGACACACAGGACGGGAGGGCTAAGGTATGAGTGATGTGAGGATCATAATAGCCATCGTTCTAATGAGCATAGGCATGATCTTTATACTTATGTCATGTATCGGTGTATTCAGGCTTAAGTTTGCCCTTAACAGAATGCATGCCGCAGCGCTTGCCGATTCATGCGGTATATTGTTTGTCATAGCCGGACTTTGCGTACTATCGGGTTTTACCTTTATGACATTAAAGCTTATTGTTGTACTGGTAGTGTTCTGGCTTACCAGCCCTATTTCCGGACATTTGATCAGCAATATGATCAAAACCACAGGAAAAGACGAGCTCTCTAAAAATGCATTACAAAAAGAACTTGAAAAACAAGCAGATTAGCGCTATGATATATAATTAGGTATAAAGTATCAAAAAGAGATGAAAGAGAGTAACAGTTGTGAGCAGTAAAAAGAGTAAAAACGCCGGACCGATCATCGGAACAAAATTAAAAGTAGTCATTATTTCAATAGTTGCTGTTATAGTAGTGGCCGTAATAGGCCTTGTTGTTATTGAGGGGATAAATACCTGCAGGATCAAAATTGCAAACCATACGGATAAAAACATTACAAACCTTAAGGTCATGTTTGAGACTGAGGATGAAAGCCTGGAGATGCAGAATCTCTTTGAGGGAGAGCTTAAAAGCGGAGAGAAATATTCAGGCAGCTACGATTCTATGAATTTTACCGAAGAGCCGGGTGACATAGGCATGCTCGTAACCTTTGAGGGCGAGGATGAGATATATGTTTATGACGGATATTTCTATGACAGATTTAACGGACTTATAGATATTGATTTCCATCAGGCAGAAGGAGAGTACAGAGTGACAATTTCTGCTTCAAGCGGAATTTTCAAGAATACAGACGGTTCAGCCATTGATGATGACGAGATTTATTTTGATTTTGAAAAGGCTGACTGGGATATAGTCGGTTCGCCCATGGATGACGATGAAATGTATTTGGATGATGACGGGCTGTATTTTGAAGATATAGATGAGGATGAAGACTGGGATATAGATGAATGAGTAAAAAGATAATGTTTATTTCCCTTGGCTGTGACAAAAACCTCGTAGACAGCGAAAAGATGTCGGCTGAGCTCATAGAAGCGGGATTTTCGGTGACCGATGAGTCCCGGGAGGCTGAGGTTTGTGTTATAAATACCTGTTGCTTTATACATGATGCGAAGCAGGAAAGCATTGACACCATAATAGAGACCGGGGAATTAAAGAAAAAAGGAAAGCTGAAATATCTGATAATCACGGGATGCCTGGCTACAAGGTATGCCGAAGATATAAAGGAAGCTCTGCCGGAGGTGGATGCCATACTGTCATCATCCGCATCCGATGAACTGATCGCTACTATAAATTCCCTGTATAAGGGAAATTTAAAGGATAAGAGTATTTCAAAGCCTATAGACAGGGAGCCGGAGCATAAGGCACTGAGGCTGCATAATACCTTGAAAAATTATGCTTATCTGAAAATTGCCGACGGCTGCAGTAAGCATTGTACATATTGTGTAATACCTTCCATCAAGGGAGCATACAGAAGCTTCCCGATGGAGGATATCATAAAAGAGGCTGAGGATGCCGTAAAGAAAGGGAAAAACGAACTTATCCTGGTAGGTCAGGAGACCACGATCTACGGTACCGATCTATATGGAAAGAAGACTCTGCATAAACTGCTTTCAGAACTTAATAAGATTGAAGGCCTGGAAATGATCAGGCTCATGTACTGCTACCCTGAAGAGATAGATAATGAGCTGATACAAAGCATCAAGACACTGGATAAAGTGGCAAAATATATAGATATGCCTATACAGCATATTTCGGACGATGTACTGAAAAGGATGGGCAGGAAAACCTCGGGTAATGATATCAGAAAGATCATCAGAAAACTGAGGCGTGAAATCCCGGGGATAGTTATAAGGACCTCTCTTATAGCAGGGTTTCCGGGCGAGACAGAGGAAGATCATAAGCAGCTGGTTGATTTCTTAAAAGAGTTTAAGCTTGAAAGAGTCGGAGTTTTTACATACTCAAAAGAGGAAGGTACTCCTGCGGCCAAGATGAAGCCCCAGATATTAAAGAAAGTAAAGGAAAAATGGCGCAAGGAGCTTATGCTTACACAGCAGGGCATTGTTTTTGAAGCAAATGCCGCTCTGACCGGCAAGAGGTTTAAAGCTGTAGTTGAGGGCAGGCTTGAGGAAGAGAACGTCTATGTGGGCAGGACCTATCGGGACGCTCCGGATATAGACGGCTATTGCTTTATAAAGTCTGAAAGGGACCTGGTCCTCGGAGATATAATAAAGGTTAAAATTGAGAAAGCATCAGGCTACGATCTGATAGCTTCGGAGGTTTAAGTAATGAATACACCCAATAAAATCACACTGTTCAGGATTATTCTGATACCTGTATTTATCGTGGTATTCCTATGCGGTATCCCTGATAGGAAAACTGCCGATATTATAGCTCTGGTAATCTTTTCGGTGGCATCCATGTCAGATTTCCTGGACGGATATCTTGCCAGAAAGCACAACATGGTAACTGATTTTGGAAAACTGATGGATCCTCTGGCAGATAAGCTTTTGGTATGTATCACTCTCATCTGCTTTGTAAAGCTTCGCGGTACCGATTCCGTAGGTGATTATTATTTCCCTACCTGGTGTGCGATCATAATCATGACCAGAGAGTTTGCGATAAGCGGTATCAGACAGCTCGCAGCCGATAAAGGCGTTATCATAGCTGCAGGTATGTGGGGCAAGGTAAAGACTGTAGTACAGCTCTTTATGTGTATTGACTACATTATCATGCCTGAATTTTTATATGATCTTGGCCAAACTTGGTTTGCTGTTACAGGAGTAGTTCTTATGTATCTGGCTACAGCGTTAACCGTTATTTCGTTGATTGACTATTTACTCAGAAACAGGAAGGTACTGAAGATAACTTGTAAATGATTTTCACTAAAAAAGGCTGAAAGGAGACATGGAATGAAAAAAGATATACGCTTTGTCATATGTCTTGTAGTTATCATGCTCTTGGCATTGCTGTGCATTTACAGCCTGCTGGCCGATAAAGAGAGGGATAAGGACACTCATCCCGATTATCCCGAGGTTTCGGTTACACCGACCCAGAGAATGATCATAGTCACAAACGGAGAAAAGGATGTAGTACTCGGTACGATAAATTTCTATACGGTTAAGCTTTCAACAAGAAATATCGAATCTGTCGAAGTAGCTGTAGGACAGGGAGCAGAGATCAGTCCCGAGCTTATATCGGGATATGTGACCGATGCCCTGGAGGATGAGGAGATAGATCTTGACATCCTTGGCATAGAGATCAAAAATGACATCTGTATTTTAAACTTCGGTAAAAGTATTAAGGATCTGGCTGAAAAAGAAGCCGATATAGAAAAACTCATACTAGATGCTTATTCGATGAGCATTGTGGATAATTGTGCCGGACTGAACGGTGTTACCTTCAGGATAGAAGGGGAGCCGTATATCACGAGAAATATAAAGCTATCGGACAACGAGGTATATCTTAAGAATTGAAAATCATAGTTATCGGTGGAGGCGCCGCAGGGCTCATGGCAGCATATTCTGCAGCTTTAAACGGGCATGAGGTGCTTCTTTTGGAAAAAAACGAAAAACTCGGAAAGAAAATATACATTACCGGCAAAGGGAGATGCAACCTGGCCAATTATTGCAGTGAAGAGGATTTCCTTAAAAATGTGGTATCAAATCCCAAGTTTCTTTACAGCAGTATCCATCAGCTGTCTCCTTATGAGACGGTTGATTTTTTTAACAATCTGGGGCTGTCTACAAAAGTAGAACGAGGAAACAGAGTATTTCCCGAGTCGGACCATGCTTCAGATGTGACAAAGGTGCTGGAAAAAGCCTTAAAGAGCATCGGTGTCCGGATAGAGCTGAATACCACAGTATTAAAGATCAGGCAGAAAGACGGCAGGTTTACCTCCGTAAAAACTCAAAAGGGCGAGACAGAGGGAGATGCCTGTATCATAGCTACCGGCGGTTTGAGTTATCCTTCCACGGGGTCGACCGGGGACGGATATGAATTTGCTCTTGATCTCGGGCATACCATGGTACCGACTATGCCGTCTCTTGTAGGACTGAAAACCAAAGAGACCTTTGTCAGGGAGATGGAAGGGTTATCACTTAAGAATATCAAACTTAAGTGTCTTTTGGACGGAAAAGAGAAATATAAGGATATGGGCGAGCTGCTGTTTACACATAACGGTGTAAGCGGACCGCTGATACTTACGGTTTCTTCGTATTTCGCCAAGGACATAGCTTCCGGAAAAGAGATAAGCCTTGTCATAGACTTAAAGCCGGCACTTTCAGAGGAAGTGCTGGATAACAGGATAGTCAGGGATTTTGCATCATTCAGCAATAAATCGGTAAAAAACATATTGGGCGGGCTGCTGCCGTCATCCATGGTACCCGTGATGCTCGACATCTGCAATATAGACCCTGAAAAGAAGGCAAATTCCATAACTGTTCAGGAAAGAAAGAACCTGGTAAAGAACATAAAGGAATTCAAACTCGGAGTTTCAAAGTCCGGTGATTTCAGTGAAGCGGTAGTCACCAAGGGCGGGGTAAGCACCAAAGAGATAAATCCCAGGACACTTGAATCATTAAAGTGCAAGGGCGTATATTTTGCCGGAGAGGTTATGGACGTCGATGCTCTTACCGGAGGGTACAATCTCCAGATAGCATGGTCCACGGGCTATGCGGCCGGCTTATTAAAACATGAAGAAGGAAAGGTAAAAAAGAAGGATATGAAAGCAGTAAGTATTGCCATAGACGGACCTGCAGGTGCGGGAAAAAGTACAATAGCAAAGCGTGTAGCAAAGGAACTCGGATATATCTACATCGATACCGGGGCTATGTACAGAGCTTTAGGGTACAGTCTTCTTAAGGGCGGCATCGATATAGAGGATGAGGCAAAGGTAGTTGAAAACTGCCGTAATACAACTTTGACCATAGAGTACAAGGACCAGCTCCAGCATGTTATTGTTAACGGTGAGGATGTAACCGGGCTTATCAGAACCGATGAAGTAGGCTCCGCAGCATCAAAGATCTCCGCTTACAAGGAGGTCAGGGCAATACTCGTTTCGCTGCAGCAGAAAATGGCTGAAAAGGAAAGCGTGGTAATGGACGGCAGGGATATAGGTTCGGTTGTACTGCCTAACGCTACCGTTAAGATCTATTTAACAGCCAGTGTAGAAGAGCGTGCTAAGCGCAGATATGCTGAATATGTAGAAAAAGGACAGGAATGCGACCTGGAGCAGATTAAGAAGGATATAGAAGAGCGCGATCACAGGGACATGACCAGGGAAAACTCTCCGCTTGTATGTGTACCTGATGCCCATGTAATAGATTCTTCCTTCCTGAACATCGATCAGGTCTGTGAAGAAGTATTTAAACTGGTAGAAAAGATTAAATCATGAAGGTTATCGTAGCAGAATCTGCAGGCTTTTGTTTCGGGATAGAACGTGCTCTCAAGACTGTTTACGAACAGCTCGGCAGAGGGAAGACCGTTTATACCTTTGGTCCCATCACTCACAATGAGACAGTATGTGATGAACTGACGCAAAAAGGGGTCCGTATCATTTCGGGCGAAGATGAGCTTGATAAAATTGAAAATTCTATAATCATCATAAGATCCCACGGAGTGACAGAGGCTCTTTTTGACAGGCTGAAGGCAACCGAAGAAAAAAACGGAAACGAAATAATAGACGCAACCTGCACATTTGTAAAAAAAATACATAAAGTTGTGAGTGAAGAGTCTGCTTCGGGCAGCGATGTGATAATTATCGGCGACGCAAGTCATCCCGAGGTGGTCGGGATATGCGGCTGGTGCAAGGGCAGATGTACCGTTATAGATTCTGAGGAAGAGGCCCGTGATTATGAGCCCGGTACGGCATCCAAGACCATTTTGGTCGCACAGACAACATTTAATATAAATAAATTTAAAGTATTGGTTGAAATTTTACAAAAAAGAGTATATAATATAAATGTTGTAAATTCGATTTGCAATGCTACCGAGAAAAGACAACGTGAAACTAAGGAGCTGGCGGCGTCATGTGACGCTATGATAGTTATCGGCGGGAATCACAGTTCCAATACTATGAAGCTTGTAGAGATCTCGGAGAAGGAATGCAAGAATACTTACCACATACAGACTAGTGTTGACTTGGATTTGGACAGTTTCAAATCTTTCCGTTGCGTAGGTATTACAGCAGGGGCTTCCACCCCAAAAACTATAATCAAGGAGGTTCAAGAAATCATGTCAGAAAAAAGTTTTGACGCCATGCTTGACGAATCAATGAAGACAATACACAACGGGGAGGTAGTCGAAGGTAAAGTCATTTATGTCAAAGAAGACGAAATTGCTCTTGACATAGGATATAAGGCAGACGGTATTATTCCGAGAAGCGAATACACCAATCAGCCCGGCCTCGATCTTAGGACTGTTGTAAAAGAAGGCGATACGATTCAGGCAAAGGTACTTAAGGTTAATGATGGTGAGGGTCAGGTTTCACTGACCTACAAGAGACTTGCAGCTGAGCGCGGCAGCGAAAAGCTTGCTAAGGCTTTTGAGGACAAAGAGGTACTTAAGGCTAAGGTTACAGAGGTACTTGGCGGCGGTATCTGCGTAGTATACGATGAGACAAGAGTATTCATTCCCGCAAGTCTTGTTTCCGATACATACGAAAAGAATCTTGATAAGTATAAGGATCAGGAGATCGAGTTTGTAGTTACAGAGTTCCAGCCCAAGAAGAGAAGGATCATAGGCGACCGCAAGCAGCTGCTTGTAGCGCGCAAGGCAGAGGCTATGAAGAAGCTCTTCGATACGATCAAGGTTGGCGATGTTATCGAGGGTACAGTTAAGAATATTACAGACTTCGGTGCATTCATCGACTTAGGCGGAGCTGACGGACTCCTTCATATTTCAGAGATGTCATGGGGCAGGATCGATAATCCCAAGAAGGTATTCAAGGTTGGCGATACTGTTCGTGCATTCATCAAGGATATCCAGGGCAACAAGGTGGCACTTTCCATGAAGTTCCCTGATCAGAATCCTTGGGCAGACGCTGAAGAAAAGTTTGCAGTTGGCAATATCGTAAAGGGTAAAGTAGCCCGCATGACAGATTTCGGTGCATTTGTTGAGCTTATACCCGGTGTTGACGCTCTTCTTCATGTATCACAGATTTCAAGAGACCATATCGAGAAGCCTTCCGATGTATTAAAGCCCGGACAGGAGATCGAAGCAAAGATACTCGATGTAAGTCTTGAAGACAAGAAAATCAGCCTTAGCATGAAGGCACTTCTTCCTCCTAAGGAAGATGAGGAGCCTGCAGCTAATGAGCAGTCTGAAGAGAGTGCAGATGTAACTGAAAGCGAAAACGCATAATCTTGACAGTTTTTTAGGCACAGCCTTTTACTCTGAACAGACTTAAAAGTATTTTAAGTCTGTTCTTTTTTTGAAGCCGGCCTGTTTCGGGTAACTTATGAGGTGTATATGTTCATTGATAGCTACGGATCGTTTAAGGAACAATTCTATAAGCTGACCGGTATTGACCTTAATGCATATAAAGAAGGTCAGATGAGGCGCAGGATTGATTCCCTTATTGCAAAAAACAGGATACCCGGATACACGGCATTTATTAATGTGCTGAAATCAGACAAGGAAAAGTATGATGAATTCCTGGGGTATATAACCATTAACGTTTCGGAGTTCTGGAGAAATCCGGAACAGTGGGAGATACTGGAAAGAAACATACTTCCGCCTATTATAAACGACAGTGGGATTAAAGTGTGGAGCGCCGCATGTTCAACCGGTGACGAGCCTTATTCACTTGCCATGCTGTTGGGAGAATTTCTGCCGCTTAACAGGATCAATATCCTTGCAACGGATATAGATAAACAGGTAATTTCAAAAGCCAGATCGGGCATTTATACCGAAAAGAGCATAAAGGGGCTTCCGGCGCGTTTCAGAAACAGGTATGTAAATCATATGTGTGACGGGGCTTACGAGGTATCCCAGGAGATCAGAAAATGTGTTACCTTCAGGGAGCATGATCTGCTCAGTCCGAGATATCCTCTGGATTTTGACATGATCGTATGCAGAAATGTGCTGATCTATTTTACCGATGAAGCAAAAGACGTTGTATTTCATAAGTTTTCAAGGTCTCTTAAGCCCGGCGGCATACTGTTCCTGGGTAGCACGGAACAGATTCTTTATCCTAAAGATTACGGTTTTTCACCGATTTCATCTTTTTTTTATAAAAAACTATGATGTATTAAAGATTTAAGTATTGATTTTTTAAAAACAATAGTTTATAGTATTTTTGTAAGATGGAGAATGTTATGGATAGTTTAGTAAAAGTGGCGGTTGACGCTATGGGCGGAGACAATGCTCCTTTAGAACTGGTAAAGGGCACGGTTGAAGCGGTAAATGAAAGCAACGAGCTGAAATGCTATTTGGTAGGTGATGAGAAGGCCATAAAGGATGAGCTTTCAAAATATACCTATGACACTGCCAGAATAGAGGTAGTACATGCCGAAGAGGTCATTACAAATGATGAGGCTCCCGTTATGGCGATCAGGAGGAAGAAAAACTCTTCTGTAGTCGTAGGACTTAATCTTGTTAAGTCAGGTGAGGCAGACGGCTTCATATCGGCAGGCAGTACCGGTGCGGTACTTGTCGGAGCACAGCTGATAGCAGGACGTATCAAGGGTGTGGAGAGGACTCCTCTGGCACCTGTTGTACCTACTCTCAAGGGCTGTTCACTTCTTATAGACTGCGGAGCAAACGTAGATGCGAGATCATCACATCTCGTACAGTTTGCCAAGATGGGCTCCATATATATGGAGAATGTCATAGGTGTTAAGAATCCCAAGGTTGCCATAGTAAATATCGGTACAGAGGAGGAAAAAGGAAATGCTCTGGTTAAGGAAACTTATCCATTACTGAAAAACTGTTCCGATATCAACTTTACAGGTAGTATCGAGGCACGTCAGATTCCCTACGGAGATGCCGATGTCATAGTATGCGAGGCATTTGTCGGGAATGTAATATTAAAGATGTATGAAGGTGTTGCAGGTGCACTTCTTACCAAGATAAAAGAAGGACTTACCGCGACTCCAGCAAGTAAGATAGGTGCTTTGCTTGCGAAAAAGTCTTTGAAAAAGACCATGAAGGGCTTCAGTATGGATGAATACGGCGGAGCTCCGATGCTTGGACTGAACGGACTTGTAATGAAGACACACGGAAATTCCAAGTCCATCGAGGTTAAGAACTCGATATTACAGTGCATTAAGTTCAGTAAAAGCAATATACCTGATAAGATCAGGAGAAATTTACAGGAAGAAGAAATAGGAGGCTGATATGGAATTTGAGAAGTTGCAGAAAATCATTGCCGAGGTACTGAATGTTGATCCGGATGAGGTTACTATGGATACTACCTTCATAGATGATCTCGGAGCTGATTCACTGGATGTTTTCCAGATCATCATGGGCATTGAGGAAGAATTTGATATCGAAATATCCAATGAGGATGCCGAGAATATTGTTACGGTAAGAGATGCAGTTGAACAGATCAAGAATGCAATAAACTGATTTAAGAGGCTGTCAAAAGACAGCTTCTCTTTGTGTTATATAAGGGGATATAATGTTATCGGAAAATAAAATAAAAGACTTTGAGGCTAAGATAGAGTACACCTTTAAGGATAAGGATCTGCTGGAGCTTGCATTGTCCCACAGTTCGTATGTCAACGAGCTGACGGTAAGGAACAGACAGTGTAACGAAAGAATAGAGTTCCTCGGAGATGCCATCTTAGAGATGGTATCCAGTGAGTACCTTTACAAAAACAGGCCTCAGGATAAAGAAGGTGTTTTGTCAAAGCAAAGAGCTGCGCTCGTTTGTGAGAAAGCACTGTCATCGGCTGCAAGAGCCATTGATTTAGGAGAATACCTGCTCCTCGGAAAAGGAGAGGCCGCAAACGGCGGTGCAAACAGGGATTCTATCCTGGCAGATGCGTTTGAAGCAATGATCGGAGCTATTTACCTTGACGGTGGGTATGAAGTGGTAAAAGCGTTTATCATCAAGAGGGTACTTGAAAGCGGAAACGGTACCTTTGTAGATTATAAGTCGCGTTTCCAGGAGATAGTCCAGGGTAAGACAAACGCAAAAATAGTATATGAGCTTATAGGAGAGACGGGACCCGAGCATGACAGAAAGTTCGAGGTATCGGTCTCTATTAATGGTATAGTCCTTGGCACCGGAGTAGGACATAACAAAAAGTCCGCAGAGCAGAATGCCGCTATGGAAGCCATAGTCAGGACCAGAAGACAGTCTGACTGGACATAAAACATAAGCCGTATATATAAGGCAGGTTAGTGTTATGTATCTGAAAAGCATAGAAATACATGGTTTTAAATCTTTTGCAAATAAAATATTATTTGAGTTTCACAACGGTATTACCGCCATCGTCGGACCGAACGGCAGCGGTAAAAGTAATGTAGCGGACGCTGTTCGCTGGGTTTTGGGAGAGCAGAGCGCAAAGCAGCTCAGAGGCTCCTCCATGCAGGATGTCATCTTTTCCGGCTCTGAGGCCAGAAAGCCCATGGGCTACGCATCTGTTGAGATTACCTTTGACAACTCGGACCATAAGCTGGCCATAGAGTACGAAGAGGTAGCGGTTGCCCGCCGCGTATACAGGTCGGGTGAAAGCGAATACCTGATAAACGGCAATGTCTGCAGGCTGAAGGATGTCCAGGAGCTCTTTATGGACACCGGTATCGGTAAGGAAGGCTATTCCATCATCGGACAGGGCCAGGTTGACAAGATCCTGAGCAACAAGCCGGAGGACAGACGTGAGTTGTTTGACGAAGCAGCGGGTATCGTAAAGTTCAAAAAGAGAAAGAGCCTTGCTGAAAAGAATCTGTTTGAGGCTACCGAAAACCTTATCCGTGTCAATGATATCATCGGAGAGCTTGAAAAGCAGATAGGACCTTTGGAGAAGCAGTCCGAGGTTGCAAAAGAGTACCTCAGGTTAAAGGAAATACTTAAAAACCTTGAAGTCAACAATTTCTTAAAGGAATACGACGAAAGCGGCAAAAAGAAGAAGGAGCTTGACGAAAAGTGCCTGGCCGCTACCGAAGAGCTGGAGTCGACCAAGAATGCCAATGCTCAGGCAGAAGCGGAGTATACAAGGCTTGAGGGTGAGATCGTCGAAATTGACAACTTACTTAATGAGCTGAAAAACGAGCGTCAGGAAACTCTTATCGATATAGAGAAAAAAGAAGGCGAGATAAAGCTCCTTGACCAGCAGATAGAAAATATCGGGCAGAACAGCCAGAAGATCACAGAACGTGTCGAAGAGATAGACGCTAGTATAGATGAAAAATTTGAGGAACGGGCAGGATTTGAAAAGCAGAACCTGAAATTAAAGGAGAAGCTTGATGACTGCTCTTTTAGGCGTGCTGAGGCCGGAGATAATCTGGAAAAGATCAGACAGGAAATATCCACACTTACAAGCACCATAGAAGAGGCTAACAGTGAGATACTGAAAATTGCCAATATGAACGGTCATGTAAAGACCAACATAGAGCATGCCGATACGGTCTTAGAGCAGGTAAATATCAGACGTGCGGAGCTGTCCAGCAGGCTGATAAGCTTAAAGAGCGATGAGGCTGACGGCCTGGCCATAGCTGAAACTCATGAGAAAAAGTACAATGAGATAAGTGCAAAGATCAGGGAAAAAGAAGGCGAAGCATCTGTTTTGGAAGGCAGGATAATCGACCTTGACAGATCCCGTAAAACGATTCAGCAAAAACTTGAAAGAACAAATCAGGAATATCTGGGTTTAAGCTCGAAGGCTGAGGCTTTAAAACAGATTTCCGAAAGATATGACGGATACTCCGCACCCGTAAAGAAGGTGATGGAGAAAAAGGACAGTTTTCCCGGCATCTGCGGTGTTGTAGCAGATCTGTTTTCAACCTCAAAGGAGTATGAAACCGCTGTGGAAACCGCACTTGGTGCCAGCATCCAGCATGTTGTTACAGAAGATGAGAAAACCGCGAAGGATGTTATCGAGTATTTAAAGCGTGAAAAGCTCGGCCGTGCTACCTTCCTGCCCATAACCTCTATAGGTGACGGATCAAGGGGTAAGGTCGAATCGGGCGTCTTTGACGAAAAGGGCGTAATAGGCGATGCAGCTTCCCTGGTTACCGCTGACGAGAAATATTCAGGTATAGTAAGGCATCTGTTAAAAAGCTTTGTAGTAGTTGACAATGTGGACAATGCTTTAAAGATAGCAAGGAAATATGATTATAATACAAGACTTGTAACCCTTGAGGGTGAACTCTTATCACCCGGCGGATCCATTGCCGGCGGTGCTTACAGGTCTAAGGGTAATCTCCTGGGCAGAAAGAGGGAGATTGAAGAGCTCGAGGAACTGATGGAAAAGAAGCATCAGGAGCTTGAAGCCCTTAAGAAGGAAAACAGCGAGACAGCGGAAAAAGGCAGAGCTGCGGCAGAATCTCTAGCAGAGATAAAGAAGGTCTTAAACGGAGCTTATGTAGAGCAGAATACCGCCGATCTGGAGTTAAAGGCTGCAAAGAAAAATGTAGAAGACATTAAAAACAGGATCGCAGGGTATAAAACTGAGACAGTTGAACTTGAACAGAAATCGGCTCAGTTAAAGAAAGATATTGAGCGAGAGAAACAGAGCCTGAATGCAAACGATGAGAAGCATAAGGAGTTTGACTCCAAGATAGAAAGTGCGAATGCCGGTATACAGGAAAAGAAGTCTGAGGAAGAAAAGGCCTTGGAGCTTGTATCCAAGTATTCCGTTGATTTTGCAAATATCGAGCAGGCAGTAAGCTACACCAAAGAAAACATTAACCGTGTGGACTCTGAGATAGAGAGATTAAAGGGCGACCGCGAGCGTATAAAGACCGGTGCTCTGGAGTCAGAGAACGAACTAAAGGTAAAGAAAGAGCAGGCCGCAGATTTAAAGAACTTTATTGAGGACAATAAGGAAAAGGCCGCTAAATTACTGGAACAGATTGAAGAACAGTCCTCAAAGAAGGAAAAGATCAATCATGATCACAAGGAGTTCTTTAATTCATGGTCAGAGCTTACCAAGCAGATCACAAATCTCGAAAAAGAGGCAATGAGACTCTCTACACAGAGGGATAAACTGGAGGAAATCCTTGATGCCGCAGTGACCTACATGTGGGAGGAGTATCAGCTTTCGGTATCTACTGCGGAAGAGTACAGGGACGAAAACTTCAAGGCTTCAACTGCCAGAAAAGACATTAACGAATGCCGCCAGAGCATTAAAAAACTCGGTGACGTAAATGTCAATGCCATAGAAGAGTTCAAGAACGTTTCCGAAAGATACGGACTGCTTACCGGTCAGAGAAACGATTTATCAGAATCGAAGGTGAAGATAGAGGCTATCATTAAGGAACTTGACGAAGCCATGAGAAAGCAGTTCGCTGAGCGCTTTGAGCTGATAAGACAGGAGTTTAACGTAGTATTCAGGGAGCTTTTCGGCGGAGGTAAAGGAGAACTGGAGCTTATCGAGGATGAGGATGTTTTAGAGGCAGGCATCAGGATCATAGCTCAGCCGCCGGGAAAGAAACTGCAGAATATGATGCAGCTTTCAGGTGGAGAGAAGGCTCTGACAGCTATAAGCCTTTTGTTTGCCATCCAGAACTTAAAGCCCTCACCGTTCTGTCTGCTTGACGAGATAGAGGCGGCTCTTGACGATTCAAACGTTAAGCGTTATGCAAGCTATCTGCATAAGCTGACCAAGAATTCACAGTTTATAGTTATCACTCACAGACGCGGTACCATGGCGAGCGCAGATATGCTCTACGGTATCACCATGCAGGAGAAGGGTGTATCAACGCTTGTATCCGTTAGCCTCATTGAGGATGACCTGGATAAATAAAGGCTGATCTATAAAAAGTTTTTGATATAGTTATGTAAAAGGGGTACATTATGGGTTTATTTAGCAGATTATTTTCAGGATTAAGCAAGACCAGAAAGAGCATTGCCAGCGGACTTAGCAGTATTTTCAGTGCATTTTCCTCAATAGATGATGAGTTTTACGAGGAGCTTGAAGAGACGCTCATTATGGCGGATCTCGGCATAAACGCTACCGAGGCGATAGTCGAAAACTTAAAGGAAAAGGTTAAGGAAAACAAGATCAAAAAGCCCGAGGAGTGCAGGCAATTGCTTATCGACAGTATCGAAGAGCAGATGTCGGTACCGGAGGATGCTTATGAGTTTGAAAACCGTAAGTCGGTAGTTATGGTCATCGGTGTAAACGGTGTAGGAAAGACCACATCCATAGGAAAACTCGCAGGCCAGCTGAAAGGCATGGGCAAGAAGGTACTTGTGGCAGCTGCAGATACCTTCAGGGCAGCAGCCATCGAACAGCTTACCGAATGGACAAACAGGGCAGGCGTTGAGATCATAGCGCAGTCAGAGGGCTCTGACCCCGCTGCGGTAGTTTTTGATGCCGTATCGGCTGCAAAGTCCAGAAAAACGGATATCCTGCTATGTGATACAGCCGGACGTCTCCATAACAAGAAAAATCTGATGGATGAGTTAAAAAAGATCAACAGGGTAGTTGACAGGGAATATCCCGACTGCTATCGTGAGACACTTGTAGTACTTGACGGTACAACGGGTCAGAACGCATTGGCACAGGCTAAGCAGTTTAGTGAAGTTGCTGATATCACAGGTATCATCATTACCAAGCTTGACGGTACAGCTAAAGGCGGTATAGCCGTAGCTATCCAGAAGGAGCTTGGCATTCCTGTGAAATACATCGGTGTGGGCGAGCATATAGACGATCTGCAGAAGTTTGATCCTCATTCATTCGTTGAGGCACTTTTCAGTACCAGGGAGCCCGCACAGGAAGAAACAGAAGAAGTTGACGAAGAAGAGCAGTAAAACGTTTTAGCTTTTTAGGAGTTTTAAGGTTAATGAATGAAACACAAAATATGAATACAGGGTACGGACCTGAAGGACAGATGCCGTCTGTACAGGAAGAGCGCTACATACCCAAACAGTACAAGGAAGGCGGTCCCAATCCGGTAAAGTCCATATTGCTGACATTTTTGATAATGCTGGCATTTTTAGCCATCCAGGTAGTTGTCATGATACCCTTTATCATGGCAGGCGCCTTCAAAACCGTTGTTGATGCAAAACAGAGCGGTGCCAGCATGGATGAGAGCGAGCTGTACAATGCCATGATGGGCTCAATCGATTCGATAGGCCTAACCATTATAGCGACTCTCGTGTCACTGATAGTGGCTGTGATCTGGTATCGTTTTGCTTACTGCAGGGGATTTGGATTTAAGGAATTAAAGAAGACATGTAAAAGGATTTTTAACTTAAGGACCGTCGGAGGCATTGTACTTTCGGCGATATGTCTCTTTTATCTTACAAATTTCGTTCTGATAATTGTCGAGATGATCAGTCCATCAATCATTGAGGAATACAATAAACTGATCTCAGACCTGGGCATAGAAGAGAGCGACTGGAAGGTTATAATCCTTACGGTTATCATGGCTCCCATAAACGAAGAGTGTATTATGAGAGGCCTGATATTAACGAACCTGAAGAAAAACATGGCACCGGTCATTGCGATACTTATCAGTGCTTTGTATTTCGGAATCTTCCACCTGAATATAGTCCAGGGCATTTATGCGGCTATACTGGGTGTATTTATGGCATATCTTGCATATAAATATAAGTCGATCATCGCATCCATGCTGTTCCATGCGGTATTCAACGGCATGAATTATGTGCTTGCACTGTTCCCGGAAAGCATTCAAAACAGTATGGTTTTGGCATTTGCGGTGCCGGTGGTCACGGGAGTTTTGTGGTTTTTCCTTGAAGGCAGGAAGAAAATTGAAGAAAATGCTTGATTTTTGTTGATTTTATAGAAAATTAAGAGTATAATATTACAGAATAGGGGAAAAATTGTCTTTTTCTCCTGTTATTGGGGTTTATGCTGTACAAAAAAACAGCTATGGAGGTTAAGTATGGACAGAGCAGACAATCAGGCCGCTGAGAAGAACGGTAAGGAATCAGGAAAGTCTTTGGGAGATCTCTTAAGGGCACTTAACTCATTCCAGGATTCACTCGGCGAAATGATGGATGAGAACGAGGTGGCAGAGTTTACCTTTAAGGACAAGAACGTTGTCTTCGGATCCGGATACCGTATTATCATCCCTGACGGTTTCAAGGTAAATCTTCAGTCAGTCAGCGCCAACGGACAGGGCAGGGACTTCCTTGCTTGGATTCCGAGCGAAAACGAGAAGGCTGACTTTGTGCTTGCCGATGCAGATGAGGAAAAGCCCATAGAGCTGCTTCATAACGGTAATGACAATACAAGCGGAAAGACCGGTTATGATCTTGCCAAGGAAGTTTATGATGACATGGTCAGCGGCGGTGTTAACAAATCAAAACTTTCCCTTAAGGAATATTCTTTTGGAAAAATTACAGGCGGTTTTATTAGACGTGTTATGTCGTCCATGTGCTGCAATTACTATGTGTATTTGGAGCTGAACGGACGTGTATTAAAGTTACGTGTAATTTTTAACAACAAATATTCGACAGAAAGCATGGACAGCACCGTAGTTGCATGGCTGGATACCATTACATGGGCAGGCAACGAGGCAGCTGAGGCTGAAAGAGTAAACAAGCAGAAGGAAGAAGAGGAGCGTAAGGCCAGGGAAGCAGAGGCAGCCAAGGCAGCTGAGGAAGCAGCCCGCAAGGCAGAGGAAGAGCGCAGGGCCAAGGAAGAAGCAGAACGCAAGGCCAGAGAAGAGGAAGAGCGCAGGGCAGCCGAGGAAGCAGCCCGCAAGGCAGAAGAAGAGCGCTTAAGAAAAGAAGAGGAAGAGCGTAAGGCAGCCGAAGAAGCAGCACGTAAGGCTGAGGAAGAGCGCTTAAGAAAAGAAGAGGAAGAGCGCAAAGCAGCCGAAGAGGCAGCACGTAAGGCTGAGGAAGAAAGAAAGGCTGAAGAAGAGCGCAAAGCAAAGGAAGAGGCTGAAAGGAAAGCTGCTGAGGAAGAAAGACTTGCTACACTTGCCAAGGTAGAAGCAGCCAGAAAGATAGCTTCGGATAAGGCAAGAGAAGAAGCAGCAAGATTAGAGATAGAAAAGGCTGAGAAAGAAAAGCTCGAGATAGAGCGTGCAGCCAAGGAAGCTGAAGAAAAGGCTAAGGAAGAGTCCATAAGACTTGCTAAAGAGGCTGAGGAAAAGGCTAAGGCCGATGCAGCAAGGATAGCCAAGGAAGAAAAAGAAGCCGAAGAAAGAGCAGCCGCAGAAAAGGCAGCTAAGGAAAAGGCAGCAGCCGAGAGGATGGCTATAGAGAGAGCAGCCAAGGCAGCAGCAGAGCGCGCAGCCAAGGAAGCTGAAGAAAAGGCTAAGGCTGAAAGAGAAGCAGCTGAGAAGGCAGCTAAGGAAGCAGCCGAAAGAGAAAGACTCGAAAAGGAAGCTGCAGAGAAAGCAGCTAAAGAGGCCGCTGAAAGAGAAGCTCAGGCACGTGAAGCAAGAGAGCGTGCTGAAAGAGAAGAGGCCGAGAGAGAGGCTAAGGAAGCCGAGAGGATCGCAGCAGCCAAGGCACAGGCACAGAAAGCTGCAGAAGCAGCCAGAGCTGAAGAAGAGCAGAGGATCGCAGCAGCCAAAGCAGCAGCTGCAGAGCGTGCTTCAGAAGAGGCTAAGTCAAAGGAAGCTGAGAGGATAGCAGCAGCCAAGGCTGCAGCAGCTCAGTATGAGATAGAGCGTGCGATAGCGGCAAAGGGTGATACATCCGCTGCAAACGCTATAAAGGACGCAGAAAAGAGCGCTACTGCAAAAGCAGAGAGCGTTGAAGCAGAACGTCTGGCAGAAAAGCAGAGACGTGACGAATTAAGACAGCGTGAAGAGCGCAGGCGTGAAGAAGAGCAGCTCCAGAGACTTGAAGAAGAAAAGCGCCATCAGCAGTTAAAGAAGCATGCGGAAGAACTGAGGAATTACGAGGATGTAGCAGTCGGCCAGCTTAAGGCTGAAAAAGAGAAGCTCATCCAGGAAAGAGCTGAGGTTGCGGCAGAGATCAATGAGTGCATGATGGAAAAGGCCGAGATCGAAAAGCAGTACGATTTAGAGCGTACCCAGTTCCTTCAGGTCGAAAATCAGGTTAATGCAGTACTGTTCAATGCACAGGGCAAAAAGAAGGATCTCGAGGCACAGGCTCAGGAGTCTGAAAACAGATATTCCTACAAAGAGCAGACTGAAAAGAAGAGACTTCTTAAGTTAAAGGATGATTTAAGGACCGCATTTGCTGCAGTTGAGATAGCCGGAGAGATTGAAGCGATATTCCGCGAGAAGGCAGCTTCGGGCAACAAAAAGAAAGCACTTCTTTACAAGCAGAAGACCGAAGACAGAGAGAATGCAGAGAAGGAGCTCGATTCCATCAAGAATCAGTTCGAGATAGCTCAGATAAACAGCAAGGCTACCATTGAAGAACATCAGAAGGTAAAGGAAAAGTTCGATAAGGATCTGGCAGCCATCAATGAGACTATCGAGGAAAATCAATCGGTTATCGCAGCAAAGAAAGAAAGTATGCAGGTACTTAAGGACCGCAGCAAGGATGTAGATGACAGAAGAGCGGTTGCAAACAAGAAGATTAAAGACATTGAAGATTCAATGCGGGAAATAGATGTAAGGATCAGGGAAGAAGAGGCAAAACATTAAGCTAGAGAAAGGCGGATTACAAAATGACTGTAGATGAAATTTTTACAAGCGAATCTGAGCATTTGTATTTCAGACTCATAGCTGCCCGTAATGCCCTTAATGCAGCCAACGATTCAGATACAATACAGGTGCTGAACGATATACTTGATGAAACATTAAATAACATTGACAGGATCGGAACCGACGAGGAAATAGCCGCAGCTGAAGAGATAGTAGTCAGAAAGAGCAACAAGACCGTTAAGGATTACTTAAGCAGTCAGAAGTTTGCACTTATAGCTACCGCGGTTATGTTCACTGCAGCAGTCGGAGCCGCACTTGCGCTGCTTATAATCATCTTGGGCGGCGGAGATATCTCTAAGATGATCAAACCGATAATTACCGTTGTTATTATAGCAGGCGGTATCATTGCCATGGCTTTCTTTGTTGCAAAGTACATGAAGAAGCGTATGAATACGGCATGTGAGCAGCTGAACGGCAGAACGGTTATAGGATGCAGGATAAATACCGGTGCAAAGTCCACCAGACCTGCTTCCACATCAACAACTTCAACAAGCAGCAGTTCTGCAGCTACAACCACAAAGCAGCGTGAAAGCAGACCTGCATCTCATACTAAGACAAAGGTTTACAGAAATTACTTTGGTGTGATCAAGGTTGTATTGATATTGGGCGTTATTGCAGTTCTCGGATTTTTAGCTTTTTCAAAGCGTAACGAGATAGTGGATGGTGCAAAGACCATTATGTTCAATATCGGCTTATATGATCCTGCCGGTGATGCTAACAGCGAGAAGTTCGCAGAGATCAGAAATACCCTTATCAATAAGAGAAAGGGTATCTGCTACAATGAGGCAGAAAGACTGTTCAGCGAAGAGAAGTTCTTCGAAGCAGCAGAGATGTATAACAACAGCTATGGCTACAATGATGAAATAGATGAAAAGATCAGAATAGCAAATAACTGCGGTTACTATGTAAATGCAGAAGAGCTTGTTAAGACTTCAATGTACAAGGCACGTGTTGAATTAAATAAGATCAAGCTTCCTTTCAGCGGTTTCAAGATCGGTGGAAAGGGTACCAAGAATGTTGATCTTATCTTAAAGCAGTACACAAGATATCTTGATTTCACCGGTATTTACGGAAGCGGAGACGATGTCTTCAATATCATGGACTTCATAGTTAAGAACAATGCGGTTTATATCATCGAGAATAAGCTGGGCGAGATGAAGATCAGTACAGATATTGACCGTGAGGGTTATGAGTACAAGGTAGAGAAGAAGAACGGCGAAGAAGTTACAGAGTGGTACATCGCTACCGATCATGTATTAAAGGTTACCGCTGAAGGTGAAAAGAGGCTTAAGAAATAATTCCGTAGTTTGGAAGGAGTTACGATAGGATGGCAAAAAAGTTCCAAAAAAGTCCCTGGAGTTCCGCAGGACCTGTCTACGTGGCTGCAGCGGCTTTTGTCGGGGGAATACTTGTTTTCCCGGCGACTGCTTCGGGGATTTTTGTGGCGGGACTGACTTCTTTCTGTGGGTGGGCTATCAGTAAGATGTTCTGGCCGAAAAAGTTAGTCGATGCTATAGAAGACACTACTGCAAAGCAGCAACAGCAGGAAACCCAGGAAGTAAAACAGGAAGAAAAGAAGCCTGATATCGATCCGGATATTAAAAAACGTCCCAGAACCGGAGATAAGGCTATCGATGCTTTATTGGACGAGGAAGAAAAGGCTATATCCGAGATGAGGCGTCTGGACAAGGCTATCGAGGATGAAAAGGTATCCGCTCAGATAGTTCATCTTGAGGATGTTACTACAAAGATTGTTAATTTCATTGTAGAGAATCCCCAGAAAAAGAGCCAGGTAAGAAAGTTCTTTAATTATTATCTGCCCACCACGTTAAAACTCTTAAATGCTTATGACAGGATGGACGAGACAGGTATTTCCGGTATGAATATCGACGGTACCAAGGGTAAGGTTGAAGAGATGATGGATACCTCACTTGCGGCCTTTGATAAACAGCTTGATGCTCTGTATGCCGACGATGCTCTGGATATCTCGGCAGAGATAAAGGTTATGGAAGGCATGCTGGCACAGGAAGGATTAAAGGATGATGCCATCTCTGGACTCAAATTATAAAATAAGACAGTAGGAGGAGATATTTTATATGGATAACGGAATACCTTCATTAACACTTGACCCCAATGCAAGCGCTATGGCAGCACCCGCAGCACCTGCAGCAGTAGAAGCAACAGCAGTACCTCAGGCTCCTGCAGCAACACAGGGCTTTGATGCATTCGAGGTTAAATCAGCACCTTCGGCACCTACACTCACACTTAATCCCCAGGCTGAGCAGCAACAGCAACAGCAGCCTCAACAGCAGGCACAGCAGCAGGATAACAGTGTTCAGATCAATGAGGATATGCTGACCGAAGAGGAAAAGGCTATCGTTAATGATTTTGCATCCAAGATAGATATTTCCGATTCCAACATGGTTATGACTTACGGTGCAGCAGCACAGCAGCATATAGCATCATTCTCGGAGTCAGCACTCAACAGTGTAAAGACAAAGGACTTAGGCGAGATAGGTGAGACTCTTTCATCACTCGTTGTACAGTTAAAGACTATGGACGAGCCTGAGAAAAAGGGTATTGCAGGCTGGTTCCAGAAGAAAAAGCATGACCTTGAGGCTATGAAGGCTAACTACTCAAAGGCTGAGGCAAACGTAGATAAGATCGTTGAAATGCTTGAGCAGCATCAGGTAACCCTTATGAAGGACATAGCTCTGTTTGATCAGATGTATGACCTTAACCTCAAGTATTATAAAGAGCTTACCATGTATATCATAGCAGGTAAGAAGAGACTTGCAGAGGTACGTGCCACAAAGCTTCAGGAGCTCCGTATCAAGGCAGAGCAGAGCGGTGCCCAGGAAGATGCACAGGCTTATAACGACTTCGCAAATCTTTGCGACAGATTTGAAAAGAAGCTTCATGACTTAGAGCTTACCCGTATGATCTCTATTCAGATGGGTCCTCAGACCAGAATGCTTCAGAATAATGATACACTTATGGTAGAGAAGATACAGTCCTCTATCGTAAACACCATTCCTCTGTGGAAATCACAGATGGTGCTTGCTCTCGGTATCGAGCACGGACGTCAGGCTACAGCCGCTCAGTCAGCAGTAACCAATATGACAAACGAGCTCTTAAGAAAGAATGCCGAGACCTTAAAGATGGCCACCATCGAGACTGCAAAGGAAGCAGAAAGATCTGTAGTAGACATTGAAACACTTAAGGCTACTAATGAAAACCTTATCACCACACTTGATGAGGTTATGAAGATACAGAGCGAAGGCAAGGCTAAGCGTGCAGCAGCTGAGCAGGAGCTTGGACGTATCGAAGGCGAGCTGAAGACAAAGCTCATGGAGCTGAGAAGTTAAAAAAAGGATGGATAGTTTGTGGGAAAGATAAAGAGCTTTTTCCAAAAGACTGGAGTCGCTATAGCAGTACTTGCCATGACTGTCATAGGTGCCATAAAGCTGTCACCTCCTCTGGTTGATGCCAGCGTGTTTTCCCAGGCACTTACCGTAGCCGGTGGTCTGGTTGGAGCCGGAGTGTTAATGGCAGGCTGTGGTATCGGAAAAGCTATCCAGTCTTCCAAGGAGAAAAAACTTTTAAAGCAATATAATGAGCCCGAGCTTGAGAACCATAAGCAAACGGCTAATGACAATGTTAACGGAGCAAAGACCAGTTTTGCTAACGCATTTAAAAACGGTTACCAGCAGTCAAACAATTATAATGATTTCGGTCAGAAGATGGGACAGACCGCCGAGAAGATCGGTGAAAAGATAGGTGAGGGAGCCAACAGACTCGGTGTTAAGTTAAATGATATATTTAACAATACCGGAAGACCCAACACCTCGGCAAATCCCTACAGTTCTACTGTAAATCACGGAACCAATCCCTACAGCTCAAGAGACCGTATGAAAGCCGGATACGGCGGAACATACAACGGACAGAATTATGGAGCAAGTCCTACAGGCGATGTAAGGGATGCACGTCAGATGGGTAACACCGGCGGATATTACAGCGGCGGAAACCAGAATAATTATTACAACAATAACAAGAACGGCCGTAACGGTCAGAATGGCCAAAACGGGTATAATAACCGGAATAATTATAACTACAACAATAATAACCGTCAGAACAATTCGGGCTACAACAACCAGAATGTTCAGTACGGCGGACAAAATAACAGACCGTCGAATAATCAGAACACTTATAACAATCAGAATGTTCAGTATGGTAACTATCAGAACGGTGGACAGAATAACAGGAACAACAGCTCCTATGGTGCTCAGAACACCAATATTCCTAACACCAGTGGCTTAGAGCAGAGTGCAAAATCAAATTACTTTGATAATGAGCCCGGCAGTTCATCATACAGGAGCGGTCCTTTAAAGAAAGAAAAGATCTGAGACTAAGCTTATGAAATTTATATCATGGAATGTAAACGGTCTTCGTGCATGTATGCAAAAGGGCTTTGAAGACTCCTTTAAGGCCCTTGATGCCGACATCTTCTGCCTGCAGGAAACTAAGCTACAGGCAGGACAGCATGACTTTGAACCTGAAGGATATTATCAGTACTGGAATTATGCCGAGAAAAAGGGATATTCCGGTACTGCTATTTTTACCAGAAAAAAGCCCTTGAGTGTCACAAATGGCATAGGAGTGGAGGAGCATGACCATGAAGGCCGTGTAATTACACTTGAATTTGAGGATTTTTACTTCATAGTGGTGTATGTTCCCAATTCTCAGCGTGAACTGGCAAGACTCAGCTACCGTATGGAGTGGGAAAAGGCTTTCTTAGCGTATATTTTAGGACTTGAGGCTAAAAAACCCGTAATCTACTGCGGCGACCTCAATGTAGCCCACAAAGAGATAGATCTGAAAAATCCTAAGACCAACCATATGAACGCCGGATTTACCGATGAAGAAAGAGCCTGCTTTACAAAGGTTCTTGAGAGCGGATACATTGATTCATTCAGGTACTTCTATCCCGATCAAAAGGATATTTATTCCTGGTGGTCATATATGTTTAAATCCCGTGAAAAGAATGCAGGCTGGCGTATAGACTATTTTGTAGTGTCTGAAAAGCTGAAAGACCGTATGAAGGATGCCAAGATCCATACCGATATCATGGGATCGGATCACTGTCCCGTGGAGCTTGATATAGAGTAGAAATACTTTAAAAAAGTACTTGACATTCGGATGGTTTTACAGTATTATAAGAAAGTCGTCGAAAAACGATGCGAATGTGTGTGTAGCTCAGCTGGATAGAGCGTCTGGCTACGGACCAGAAGGTCGCGAGTTCGAATCTTGTCACACACATAAGTAGCCTCAAACCACAAAAAAGTTTGGGGCTCTTTTTATAACAATATATGGATACTCTTTTTGAGTATTATGGAGCAGTTTTAAAATGGAAAAGAAAAGAACAGCAGGCAGGATAGCGGTAGCCAGTTTACTGATATCGGCGCTGATGCTTATATTTGGAACATTTAGGATAAATACATATGCCAAGGAATATGAGGCTATAAGGAGCAGTGTAGTACTTACAGAGACAGCTGCAGTATCAGAGACCAGTGAGGCAGTAGTTTCTGATATCAATGAGTCGGGAGCTGCTGCTACAGAAGAGGAAGAAAAGCCCTCACTCGGAGTCAGGATAGCGAATAAACTGTCGGGATTACCCGATGAGCTTGTATGCTTTGTCGTATCCATGATACCTGTAGTAGAGCTCAGAGGCGGTCTGATAGTGGCTGCAATTAAAAACGTACCTTTACCTAAGGCTGTTTTATTCTGCATAGCAGGAAACCTGGTACCGATACCTTTTATACTGTTGCTTATCACACCGATATTTGCATGGCTTAAGAAAACTAAACTTTTCAGACCTATAGTAGAGAAGCTTGAAAAGAAATCTATGGGAAAGAGTGACAAAATAAAGAAATATGAGTTCCTGGGACTGGTCCTTTTCGTAGGTGTTCCGCTCCCCGCTACAGGAGCATGGACAGGCTCGCTCATAGCATCACTCCTGGAGATCAAGATAAAGAAAGCTTTCCCTGCTATATGTCTGGGACTGCTTATGGCTACAGTTATAATGTGTTTCATAACCTATGGTATCCCGTGGCTGGTTAGCAACGTATTTTAATTTATGACATTAGCGAAGAAGAACGGAGCATTTATGGATAAACAGAGGAGCATCACTAAAGAGCAGCTCATGGATCTGATAAAGAAGTACAAGATAGGAAAAAAGCCTCTTTCCAAGTTATTGGGCTGGGGTGAGACCACAGTACTTTTATACAGTGCCATGGATGTAGTGCCCGATAATGAATACACTGAAAGACTTTATCAGCTCTATATAGATAAGGGACAGTATCTGGAGGTACTTTTACAGAACAGGAGCAACATCACAGATATAGCGTTCAGAAAGAGCCTTAAGGCTATACATGAGCCTATATTTGAAAGTAAGATACTTGTAGTGGCGCAGTATATTATTGATATTAACAAGAGAGCCATCTCTCAGGCACGTCTGGATGTTATACTTATGTGGTCTCAGATCATGTCTCTGTATCTTTATGATAGGCCTATATTTGAAGATATCTACCAGCCTTCAAAGGGCAATGGTAATTCACCTTACAGACTGGTTGCCGAAAAGTATAAGGAAAAGCATTTCTTTTCATTAAGCGAGGATCATGTGGTAGAAGAGATGAAGGACAATCTCTACGAAGCATTTAAGACCAAGCTGGAGCCGGTACTTACCGATGAAGTAAAAGAAATAGTAAGTCATATATCGGATATGTTTGCGTGGTATGGAGAAAAGGCATTCTTAAGCCTGCTCGCTTCAGAACGATTCAGACTTTGCGGACCGCCCGATTCAAAGATCCGCCGTTCAGCTTCAAACGATATGCTTAAGAAAGTATATACCGATGTATTTGAGCAGGCAAAGGTTAAGAAACTGACAGACCTTGACGGTTTTATTTCAAAAAGAATTGATATCTTAAGGAAAAAAATAGGAGATTGACATTTGTCAATCTCCATTTTTTTCAGCCTTTCTTAAATCCTGCTCTCTTTCTCAATGTAGGATCAAGTATCTTCTTACGTATTCTTAAGTTCTTGGGAGTAACCTCTAAGAGCTCGTCATCATCTATAAATTCCAATGCCTGCTCAAGTGAGAGGATCTTAGGAGGTGTAAGTCTCAATGCCTCGTCAGCACTTGATGAACGTGTATTGGTCATCTGCTTACGCTTACATACATTAAGCTCGATATCCTCACCCTTACCGCTCTGTCCGACTACCATACCTGCATATACCTGCTCGCCGGGTCCGATGAACAATGTACCTCTTTCCTGAGCGTTATACAGACCGTAGGTAACTGTTTCGCCGCCTTCAAATGCTATAAGGCTGCCCTGCTTACGGAATGCGATGTCGCCCTTATAAGGACCGTAATCATCAAATATTGTATTAAGTATGCCGTTACCCTTTGTATCGGTCATGAACTCGCCCCTGTATCCGATAAGTCCTCTTGCAGGGATGCTGAATTCAAGTCTGGTATATCCGCCTGAAACAGTGGACATACCGAGTAACTCGCCCTTACGGGAGCTGAGCTTTTCGATAACTGTACCTGAAAACTCATCAGGTACGTCTACCACAGCACGTTCCATGGGTTCCAGCTTCTCGCCATTCTCGCCCTTCTTGTAAATAACCTGTGCCTTACTTACTGCGAATTCATATCCCTCACGACGCATAGTCTCGATAAGGATTGAAAGATGCAGCTCACCACGGCCGGATACCTTAAATGCTTCTGTGGTATCGGTCTCTTCAACTCTGAGGCTGACGTCTGTATTTAATTCTCTGAATAATCTGTCTCTTAAATGTCTTGAAGTTACCCACTTGCCTTCCTTGCCTGCTAAAGGTGAGTCATTTACTACGAAATTCATTGAAAGGGTGGGCTCTGAAATCTTCTGGAAAGGTATTGCCTCTACCTGGTCGGGAGAGCAGAGTGTATCACCAATATGGATATCATCGATACCTGAGAAAGCTACGATGGAACCGATGGTAGCCTCCTGTACCTCTACCTTCTTTAAACCCTCATACTCATAGAGTTTGCTGACCTTTACCTTTTTGGTCTTCGAAGGATCGTGGAAGTTTACGATCACTACATCCTGACCTACCTTGATGGTACCGTTATCAACCTTACCTACACCGATCCTGCCGACATACTCGTTATAGTCGATGGTGCTGACAAGTACCTGTGTACCATGGTTCTCGTCGCCTTCGGGTGCAGGAATATATTCAAGTATTGTATCAAAGAGAGGTTTCATGTTTTCGGGCTTGTCTTCAAGCTCGAGTATTGCTACACCGGACTTGGCCGATGCGTATACAAAAGGACAGTCGAGCTGTTCATCGCTTGCATCAAGCTCAATAAAGAGCTCAAGTACCTCATCGATTACTCGCTTGGGGTCAGCCTCGGGACGGTCGATTTTGTTTATACAGCAGATAACGGGAAGATTAAGCTCTAACGCTTTCTTTAATACGAATTTTGTCTGGGGCATGGGTCCTTCAAACGCATCTACCACTAGGATAACTCCGTTTACCATCTTAAGTACACGCTCTACCTCGCCGCCGAAATCAGCATGGCCGGGTGTGTCGATGATATTTATCTTTACTCCGTTATAATTTACTGCGGTATTCTTGGAAAGGATGGTGATACCACGCTCTTTCTCCAGGTCGTTTGAGTCCATGACTCTTTCTTCAACTACCTGATTCTGTCTGAATACGCCGCTCTGACGAAGCAATGCATCTACCAGTGTGGTCTTACCATGGTCTACATGGGCTATAATTGCTATATTACGGATATCTTCTCGTTTCATACAAACCTCTCGTTAAAAACGCATAAAATGTGCCTATATTTCCAAACTTCATAATTTTAGCAATAATGAAGAAAAATGGCAAGTAAAATTTTTCTATATATAAGTAGGGAAATTTGTGTATTTTTACAAGAGAATGTCTGTGAATGATGCCTGGATGGTGAGAGTGGTGGTACTGTCTGAAAACCGTGACCGTTCGCAGGATATGCTGTACGACTGTATCTGCATTTACTCTACGGACGCTTGCAATCGTGCGTCCGCCCGATGCCGGACGCACTAAGGCTGCGCTAAAAATTCGATTTGGAAAATCGAATTTTTCCTTGCGTAAACACATATCCAGTCGTAGCATATCAACTGCTCACTTTATGTTTTCATCCAGCACCACCACTTCAACCATCCCTGCTTTCATTGTCATCGTAAAGGCTTCCCCTTAAGG
>JAEEGJ010002502.1_pt1 | contig 92805 bp, 71 predicted proteins | sample 8958761 | NCBI WGS metagenome assembly JAEEGJ01 (sample SAMN16246546, study PRJNA631951) | gut metagenome | biome: gut microbiome; feature: rumen; material: RS-attached | host: Bos | place: Iran: Karaj | collected 2018-10
CAGATTGCCGAAGCGGTTAAACGGTTGCTTCCTTTTGCCGCCGTCCGCATTCCCTTTATGCTCAACATGGCTTACCGGAAGCCCATCTCCGAGGGCCTCGCCCAGTTTGTCGCAACGCTCAATGATGGCCGGAGGATAGTTGAAGATGGTCTTGATGGGATTCCTGGACATCAGGAATACGAACAGCGTGAAAACCGCGCAGGCTATGATGGATTCAATGAGGAAAGTCATTTATTCACTTTGTTCGTAATAGTATGAATAGTCAATGCCCTTCATGAAGGTCTCGCGGTCATCAATCTTGTCAGTTAGTGCGCCCGACAAAAGGGCTTTGATGGGAGCCGGATCAACAACGCTGCTGCGCATGGCCTCCAGATATGCATTTTTGTCGATACGACTCCAGTCAATGCACTTTTTCAATGAACGGCGGAGCATCAAATCCAGCCAGATGCGGGTGCTCCGGCCGTTGCCTTCCATGAAAGGATGGGCAACATTCATTTCCACGTATTTGTCGGCAATCTCATCGAAAGTGGTTTCCGGCATCGCCTCGATGGTAGGCAGAATAGTAGGGAAGTGCAGTGCATTGGCAAAGGTGAATCCACCCTTGCTGATGTTCTTGGTGCGGATTTGCCCGGCAAAGTCATACAGCCCGCCGAAAATGTACGCGTGAATCTGCTGAAGGCATTTTACGCTGCCTGGTTCCAGCGTGTCCAGTAGTCCGCTTTCAAAAAGGGTGTATGCCTTTTTCTTGCTCTGCCCGTCAATAGTATTATCGCTGTATGTGAACCAGTCCAGGAAAGCATTTGCCCGGTTGTTGGGAAAATGCTTGGCCAGCGTCTGTACGCACTCCGTATCCAGTGCATCCGATGCCCGCTGTTTGCCGTCCGGGGCCTCGAATTTGAACTGGTTAGTGACGCTAACCAGTTCGATGCCGTCCTTTGCCATCTTCCCCTTCAGATACTTCCAATAGTTCCGGCATTTCTTGTAATCATCCTCGTCATTGATAGCCCGTACAATGTCAATGGCCGAAAACCACCACTTTGAGCGGCTTTCGTCCCATACAGCACGAACCTCGCGGTCATTATAGAAACGTATGGATTTCTTGGACATACGAATAATCTCTAATACACAAAGATACAAAAAATCCCGCTAAAAATGATTCGATTCCCTGTTTTCGGGACATCTCCATCACTTTGCATATGCCTGTACGTCATGCCCGGCCCTAACCGTCATGCCCGGCTCCGACCGGGCATCTCCCGCCTCTTTTTGCCCTACGGCAACCCTAGGCCCTTCGGGCCGGTACGGGCCTTGCGGCCCTATCCCTCCCACGCGTCTGCAGCTGTCGCTGCTTCCGGTGGGCCCCTCCCATTCACGAAGACATGGGCGTCTACGCCGCCCGAAGGGCATAGGGTATGCCGAAAGAGGATTAGGTGTTATTGCCGATAATTGTCATGCCCGGCCCCAACCAGGCATCTCCTTCCTATCCACCACAACAGAGCATAACTACAGTAGCTGAGATGGACAGCGTGGAGAGCTGAAAGACAGATTGTTAATAAAGTAGTGCATATTTTTTTCAAAAAATGGAATAATCATTTTGCTTTCCTTCCAAACCTTTTGTAACTTTACCACTTTGAACGCACAACCAAAACAAACATAGAAAACATAAAACAATAACTACAATCAAATCCTTAAATTTTAATGCTTATGGACAAAAAAATACTCTATGAGAGTCCAACTACAGACGTCTTCACAGTACAAACTGAAGGCGTGATTTGCCAGAGTCAGACTGGTGAAAGTATCACTCCTGGTATGTTTGACGATTGGGGAACCCTTTAAACTTACTGCCTTATGAAAAAGATTGTAAACATCCTTTTTGCAACGGCAGTAACTGCCCTCGCAATGGTTTCCTGCCAGAAGAAAGAACTGGCCGTTGATGTAAATGAGAACGAGGTCGTTGAGTCCCCGATTCATTTCTATGCCACTGAGATTGCCACAAAGACTGTTTTTGGTGATTTTGCGACAGATCAGTATCCTACCCTTTGGACCAACTCCAAGAACATCAAGATCTCTTATAACAAGAAGTCTTCTGTCGAGGCCACTGTAACTCCGCAGAGTGGTGGCACGAAGGCTGTTTTTACCCCGGCAAGTTCTTTTAGTGCTGATGGCTCGTCACATATTTTCTATGCAATGAGCCCCGCCACTGCACAAGGTGCAAATATCAGTTCAAGTTACTATAGCTGGAGATTTATAATTCCTGCGTCACAGACTCCTCTGACAAATTCCGTGGATGAGGACGCACAGATTATCTATGCGAAATACGATGCTGGCGATACTTTCCCCACCTCCGTTCCGTTTGCTTTCAGCCATGTTACTGCCTATGGTAAACTCAGCTTCAGCAATCTTGCTCTTGATGGGGACGAAGATATTACTTCCATTACTTTGACGGCTTCAAAGGACTGGGTCGGTCATTATTTCTATTATGTGGCGACTAAAGACCCTAACACCGAGGGCGATTTTACAGCGAGAGACGGATATGTTTCGAAAAAGATTACCCTTACGACTGATAAGTCTTCTGATATCTGGTTCGCCTGCGCCCCTGTGGATCTGAGCGGCGGTGGTACCATTGATATCAATATTTTCACCAACAAGGGCGTGTTTGTGAAGAAGGTGACCTTCCCGGCAGCCAAGGGTAATTTCCAGGCAGGTCATGTGGCTTCCTTTACCGTTAACATGAGCGGCATCGCCAGAACAGCAATGGTCAACAATATCGCAGCAATTAAGACACTTTATAGCTCCGCTGATGTCCCGTTTGTGGCCAATCTGACAAACGCTCTTGTAACTATCGTTAGCGGCGATAACTTCTATATGGAAGATGCAACTGGTGGTGTCCTTGTATACACATCTGGTCACGGAATGGCTAAGGGAGATAAACTTAATGGCGTCATCTCCGGTACAATTACAGATTTTAATAAAACAAAGGAAATAACTGGATTTGATTGCTCTGCAACCAAGACCCCCGGAAACGTGGTTACGCCCACAACTATAGCTCACGGTGATTTGGTTGATGCATTTGCCAGTTATGAAAGCAAATTCGTTCGCGTTGAAGGTCTTACTGTTGCCGCTGTAAGTGGAAAGGATATCACAATTTCTGAAAACGCTAATCTCAAGATTCGTAATGAGTCTGGGGTTACAATTACGGAGGGTACTCAGCTCAATGTTGAAGGTGCAGCTGTTTATTACAACTCGAATAAACAGGTTAAGATTTATTCGCAGGCCGATGCCGATCTGCTTGCCATTGGTTCGGTGATTACGGCGTCTGATAAATCGGTTGATGTTGGTGATGATGTGGCTATTGGAGCAACCACAAATTCTCCTGCGACCATCACTTATTTAAGCGCTAATACGTCTATTGCCACGGTAGATGAAAGTGGTACTATCCATGGTGTCGCTGCCGGTTCAACTACTATCACATGCTCCGTCGCCGCATCAGGTAAGTATCTGGCTGGAAGCAAGGTTATTAATGTTACTGTTTCTGCAGGTTCCAGCAATACCTGGACGAGAGTAACTACTGTTGATCAGATTACATCCGGCGGCACATTTATCATTGGCTACGAAGCCGAAGCTAACAGTGGTGTTCTCGTTCCGATGAGGAATGATGGTCGTACCGCATCTACTTCTGCTGATGGCTTAATTTACTCTGGAACTACAAATGAGTCCGGAAATAGCGGTACCATTACTATGGCGGCTTCAATGTCAGGAAGCGCAACAAGTGCATATGAAATCGTAATTGAAGCTGGCGCTGCAAGTGGTACGATTGCTATTAAGCTTGGCACTAACTATGTCGGTTGCGGAACGAATTCTTCTGGAAAGACTAACACTTGTAGGTTGTATACTTCAAAGGGTGATGCGACTGACTTTACCCCGACAGTTACGAGTGGAAAGGTGAAACTCCAGTGTATGAGCACTACATTGACTGATAAGGGAGCAAATTATAATCCAAGTTTCCAATATAATAGTGGCTCTCCTAGATTTGCAACTTACTGGAAGAGTGGTCAGCAGAATCTAGTCCTCTATAAGAAATCATAGTAATATGTAACTGTCACATTCAAAGCAGCAACCTCTCAGGGTTGCTGCTTTGTTTTATCCCAATATTGTACTACCTTTGCAAACCACACACCCGCAACATAAAACAAAAACGCGACCATGTCCGTCACCATAACCCTTCCGGAACTCACCGCCAGATGGCTTCAGGAATCACTGGGCGTCTTCACCCAGAAAACTCTGGATCACTATCGCGCCCTGCTGGAAAACCACGTATTCCCGTACTTCGGCAAGTCGGTGGAAATCAGCCAGGAGCAGGTGCAGCGCTTCATCCTGGAGAAAAAGTCTCAGGGCCTTTCCGAAAGCACCGTGAATGTTCTGTACCTCGTCCTTCGGCGCATTCTGGAATATGGGGCATCCATCGGCGTGTGTCCAGATCCCAGTTGGGACTTTTCACTGGGCACGGCACGGCGGAAAAATGAGACTGTAATCCTGACTCCGGAAGAGGAGCGTCGGCTGGTGCGGTACCTCACCGAGAAGCCCGACGGAAAGCATCTGGGCCTCTTCCTGGCGCTGACACTGGGCCTTGGCAAGAGTGAAATCCTGAACCTGCAGTGGAAGGATGTGTCCTTCAAGTTGGACCGCATCAGGGTGATATCGGAGAAGGGACCGGTGCTGAACAAGCGCAGGAAAAAGCGTGATATTCCCTTTGGAGAGCGCGAGAAGATCTACCTGCGGAAGATGGCCTCCCATCCGGACTTCTACGTGACCAGCGGCTCCGGTAAGCAGAGCAGCATTGAAATCCTTCGGGCCAGGCTTGTGAAAGCCACCGGCGAACTCATCCTGCCCTTTGTGGTGCTGACCGACCTCAGGCGCACCTATGCCGTCCGCTCCCTGGAGGGTGGCATTGGTTTCCCTGAGCTGGCCAGCCGCCTGGGTATTGAAAACAACAACGGCTTCCGGCGTCAGTACTACGAACTGGTTTCTCCCGAAACCCGCGCCCGGCTGGAGAAAGAGACCCTGGAAGGCCGCAAAACCCGTCAGGCCCCAGAACACCTCAATTGGCCGGAGAAAGACGCGGAATTGACCGCTTTAGAGGCCAAATACGCTGCCAGGAAGGCCGAACTGAAGACGATGATCGACAATCTGGAAGGAGACCTGGCCATTATACAGATGCTCCGCAAGAACGACTGCACCCCCGGCGCCAACAGGGAAGGACTGTACACCCTGGTGGAAAAACTCATCGGCACGGACAAAGACGGCCAGTTCCTGGTGGATTACCTCCGCTGCAACATGAGAGTGGAAGACATGCCCCAGCGTAAGGTAACCACCCCCCAGGCCATCCGGCGCCACGTAACCAAAGCTTTTGACAAACTGGGCCGGAAGATTGACCAGCTGAACACCATAGAAGGCCACGACATCCTGGAGATGTTCAACACCCTGTGCCTGCGCATCGGCGAAATTGCCCCCAAAGCCGCCCCCAAGCGCGGCCCCAAACCCAAGCCCGGGCTCAAAACACAATACGACCAGGCGATGGAGGCACTTGGTCGCATTGAAAAGAATAAGAAATAATTAGGCGTTAGGGTTGACCCAAATATAAAACTTTTCTTTCTCCAACTCGAGATTATCCATAAATAGAGACAACGGTGAGTTCTTTGGCCACTTGAAGAATTGGCAGTTAACGCCCTTCTTGGGGTCAAAGGTGCCTTTTCGGGAAGTGCCGTTTTTGACCAGTTTACACCAGGTGACGGTGTCGATGCCGTATTTGATGCAATGCTCACAGAGGTCGCAAATCCTGGCGCGCCTATCGTGCTTTGCCATGACGCCCAGAAGGGCGTACTGTTCTGCGCCTATTTCTGTTTCATATGTGATATCCATCAAGGCGGAAGGCTTATGGGTGCCTCTTTCTTCTTCGAAGATTCCCTCGTTGAACATTTTCCCGCTCTTGAAGAGCGTCAAGCGGCGTAGATGGGACTGCTGGCGTTTGGTCTCCCGTGACTGCTTGCAGGGTGGCAATGCGCCCTCGCAATTTTGGAAGTCGTTTTCTTCCGCACATTGACGTATTGCGGCTTCAATCTGCTCAGGGGTGGCCTTCCGGGGCTTGAAGTTATAGAAGATGATATCCTTGCTCTCTTTGAAGCATTCGGTTTCTTCCAGAGCCTTTAGGTCGACCAGTTCACGCACACGGATTTCAATAATCTGGTGGCCAGATGCAATCTTATCCTTTGTGACTTTGTGCTTGTAGTAGACCTCGATGAAGATGTCTGCCCGCTTGGGATTAGAGCTGCGGAGCATGGCATCCGGGGTGAAATGGGTTACGCCATCCGGTTCCAGGATATCCACTTCCACTTCAGCCGGCAGATCATAAGACTCCATAAGGTCGTACTCCTTGTATTCAGGAAGGAGATGGCAGTTATATGACTCCTCTTCACATACTCCCTGTTTGATACATGGTCGCTCTGATTTCAATCCTATCTTGAAGGGCTTGGTGCGCTCATTAAAGCGACTGGCCAGCAGTAGTTTTGCGGCTTTATGAAGGTATGATTCACCGCTACACTTCTGATTACCGGCATGGGCGAAGCAGTGCTTGTTATGTTCACCTAGGCGTGGAAGCATCTCGCCACCGCAGTTGGGACAATGAAATGTATGGTCGTAGCGATTTTCCTTTACCACATCGTCGATGAAGACCAGGTTATTGTCTTCATCAAACGCGTAAGGGTATTGGATCTGTACAGTCATGGCAATCATTTATTGAGGATGTGATTGCACCTTCGTTCATGTTGGTCACAGCCCTCAGCAAAAAGAACTATGCCTCATCGTCTTTAGGTCTTGCACAATTGCAATACCGATGGGTAAGCCTAGCATTCTCGGGAATGGTTTTTCCTCCCTTCCAGTACTGCTCGATATGGTCTACTGTGCTGTCATCTATATCAGCTATATACTGACCGCATATAGCGCATGTGGGGTCTGTTTCATAGAGCTCTTTCTTCAATTTAAATGAAAAGCATCTTTCGTCTGCTCTATCATCTGCAATGATGGAGTCTACAATCTGATTCCAAAGTTTAAAGCGCTTAGTTACAGTGGGCTTATCTGATGTACCCCAAGTGATAGCGGAAATCATTTCCTCATCCGTACTTATAGCATTGATATAGGCCTCGCGTAAAGCATCTAGATGCCTCATTAGTACACTGGAGTCTATTCTGGACATAGAGTCCATAATGATGTCGTAGAGGGAGATATTCAGCGGTTTTTCCCAGTGACCATCTTGGTGACCAGATTCTCCAGCGACGAAACGGCGAAAAGCGTTTTCTCCCAATAGACTCTTAGTGTTGGCACAGGCTGTCTTGAAATAATCACGGATTTGCCTAGCATCAACGTCATCCAGGTTACGAAGCTTCCTCATGGTGTCGTTCAGGAACTTCTTGATAGGCGGCTGATAGTTCATGTAGGTGTTATTCCGGAAGGCAATAAAACGTAGGACCATTTCCACGTCCTTCATACGGGAGTGAGGTTGCTGAATCCCCGTTATATGGCGAAAATCTGGATTGTCAGCTAATTCTTTGAGAAGGTCATTGAACTTACCACGATATATGCAGTTTCGAAGCTCCTGGTCATTTAAAGCCACTGAGCCAGTGTTAAGACGCTGGAAAATCTCGTATTGCAAGTCGGGATCAGATTCATTGGTAAAGGATATTACTCGTAAGGCATAGTCACGAATCTTTTCTTGCTTTACGTCATCCAGGTCCTTATATGTTTTCCCCTTTAGTTCTTTAAACACATTGAGGCCAGTAAGTTTAAACACCTTGCCATCAGGGAAAGTGCCAAGGATAAAACTAAATAAAGAAGTCAAGCGTTGCTGACCATCGATAACATTCTCCACACCATCTTCATTTTGAGCGAGGTAGATGATGGGGATAGGAATGTCCAGCAAAACAGATTCAATGAGTAGGCTGGCTTTCTTTGCGTCCCAAACAAATAGACGCTGATAATTCGGCTGGATGTTTAGTTTTCCGCGTTGGTATTTTGCCAATAAACCCTCGATGGTGGGGTCAGAAGATTTAGTACGTATTATACGTTTGCCTTCTGAGAGGTCTACATCTTCGGATACTTCTTCAATAATGGGGGCTTCAATATATTCTTCCATGATGTATTGTATTAATTATCATTTGGTTAGTTCTAGATACATCTTAAATAGGCGTGCCACAGTTTCTGATTCCGTGGCGTTCTTGGGGAAACCATATGCTTCCATGACGGCAACGTCATTGGCTTGGTGTGCACGACGGAGTTCAGGCGGCATAGCCAAGTCATCGTAAATGTCTGCAAAGCTGTTTTCTGGGAACAATGCTCTTGCATCCAGAATCATCTGAGCTGTACTTTCAATCTTCTTCTTTTGGGCTTCCGTCGGACTTGGCCAAGGAAGGTTGTTGTACACAATCTTAGCAGAGTAGTCGTAACTCATACCTAGGCGACCACATACTACGCGTAACCACGCCATATTCACAATTGAAGTCACAACTCCAAAATGATACTTTGTTGCTAACGGGACAAACTGAATCTTGTTCGAGCAGATGATGTTTGGCTCCAAGAAACCGATTGGCACATATGTTCTACTCTCTCCTGAGACTTCCGGAATAACCATAAAGTAGTCCTTTGGCTGACGTATTTCAGCAAAGAGAGTAGGCGTTATAGCAAGCTTCTGAGTGGCTTCCTTCTTACTTGCCAACCTCATTTTACGGACCTGTTCAATACGCTCCACAAGCGGAGGGCATCTTCTTATGTCGGCCGGATTCGCATTCACAAGCCAGAAGCAGTACCTTTTTTTGTTATAGATATACTCTTCCGCGCCAAGGAACAAATGAATATAAGGCTCGATAAAAGGATATTTTTCGATAATCTCGACTCGTTCGTCTTCTGTCAGAATTAAGAAACCTCCCTCAACCGGTTTGTTGCCGTACACCATGGCCGGGATAGAGCAAATAGGTTTTACTCTGCTTTCTACATATACGTTAGGGGCGTCGTACAAATATGCATTGATGTTGTTAGCTTTTTTCTTCTCCGGGTCAAAGATGTATTTGGCTTTGTTTGAATTCCTGTCAAGACTGAAACCTATGATAACACAGTAAACATGTGCCTTCATATATGCCTCACTATCCCATTGGAATGTACGATAGGCAAAGTCAAACTGCATCCCACGATTCTCGACAAGGTCTTTCCAGATAAAGGCAACCTGTTCTCCCTGAGTAACAGAGTTTGTTGACACAAAAGCGCCGTGGATACGGGTGTTATCCTTCATGTATTCTACTCCCTTCCTGTACCATGCGGCCACGTAGTCAATTTTCCCGGCAAACGGGAAGGGCTTCCCATTATCATCGGTAAAGATACTCTTCATGTCTTCCTTTTGGGAAAGGCTTTGTACAGCGTAGCCAATGAACGGGGGATTCCCCATGATATAATTCAACTCGAAAGCCGGCACCACGTCGTTCCAATCCATCCGGAGCGCATTCCCCTCGTGGATGTTGGTGTAGGTCTTAAGCGGAAGCGGGTCTAGATTAAAGCCAACTATCTCGTCGGTCTTCTGCATCATTTGACTCTCCGCAATCCACAGTGCTGTCTGCGCCACAGAACAAGCAAAATCATTGATCTCAATGCCATAGAATTGGTCAATGGAAACCTTGATGGGATTCACCATCTCACCCATGATACGGTCTCCACCATATATTACCCATAACGCCTCATTCTCCAGCCTACGCAGACAAGTATAAGACTCCGTCAGGAAGTTACCAGAACCGCAAGCCGGATCAAAAAACTTGAGCTTAGAAATCTTATCCTGGAAGGCAAACGCCCTCTCTTTCCTGGTCTTTACCACAGGCGTAGTCTTAACATTAGAAAGCTCTGCCTTGAGTTCATCCAGAAACAATGGATCTATGACCTTGTGGATGTTTTCAATACTGGTATAGTGCATTCCACCAGCACGGCGAGTCTCCGGATTAAGGGTAGATTCAAACACAGCACCAAAGATGGTAGGACTAATTTGACTCCAGTCAAAATCATCGCTAGCCCGCTGCAGAATAAGCGTTCTAATCTCTTCGGTAATTCTAGGGATTTCAATGTCTCCTGCAAACATGCCGCCATTTACGTACGGGAAGGCCAACAGCGCCTCATCCTCGTACGGATCACGGTCTTCAGGCTTTTGGTCCAGGATGCGGAACAACTTGATGAGTTTCTCACGGAATTCAACAGTCGGGAACTGCGACATGTAGTCATGGAACATATTCTTCGTTCCAAAGATGCCCGCATCCTCGGCATACAAGCAGAACACCAGACGGACACAAAGCTTATTCAGAGCTTTCTGCGTCTCCGGATTCTCCGGGTCTTTGTACTGGGCAAGGATCTTATCATATAGGACACCAACAATTTCACCAGCCTGGATAGAAACTTCTAGTTCCTTCTTCAGATGCACATTAGTATCATCCACGAGGAAAGACAGCCGGTGATACTCCTTCTCCAAATCCTTGAGTTCAATCACCTCCGGCGGATCATTAGGCCGCTCCATATCATGCACCTCAAAAGTGCGGAAGTTACAGGCCACAATCCAGCGGGGCATCATAGATACCGGAAGACCAGCTGCATAACGACGCGCCTGCTGGTAAGGCGTAAGCTCCGAACCATCAGACTGTTTGCGCTTCTCAGACAGATCCACTTTGGAGCCCTTCTGCTCAATAAGGACCTTGGTGGAAGGAATGTACCCATCAATGTAGTCCGAGCCCTTCTCTTTAAGTATCGTCTTCACAGGAAGCTCAAACTCCATAAACTTTGTAGCATCCTGAATACCGTAGACATTCTGCAACAGAGCGATCCAGAAACGAGAAGTTTCACCCTTCTCATAGCCCTTCTCGGACCAATCCTGAACGAACTGTTTAGCGGCTTGCTTTTGAGTTGTATTAGTGGCCATACGTGGTTTAGCTTACGTCGTATTGCGTAAAGATAACGTTTTTTAACCACTTTTCAATTCTTTGGTACGAAATTGCCCCAATTCCTTTTGGGATTGAAGCAAACAAAACAGCAAACATCGGATTATTATCGGCCTTTTAATAAGCTATTGCCTTAGATTCCTCAATTCGTTTAGGATTACACCCGATAGGCCGCAGAATACCGTTTCTTTTATTTGGCCGTTTCAAATAAATGTGCCATCTTTGCAACAGCTTCGAGAAAGTTAGAGGGCACTACGGTGCGCCTCCTTGCAGGGGACCTTCGGGTACCCCTGTATTTTTATTCATGGGCTATGCCCTTCGGGCGGCGTAGACGCCCATGTCTTCGTGAATGGGAGGGGCCCACCGGATGCGACGTAAGTCGCAGACGCGTGGGAGGGATAGGGCCGGAGGCCCGTACCGGCCCGAAGGGCATAGGCCATGAAAAAAAGCGGTAGGGAGTGTTACCTCCCCCCGCAGCACGAATCCGTAGAATCGCTTAATTGTTTTGCAAATATAAGTAATTAGCAGTCTCGAAGAACGTTTCAAGAGATAATTATTTTTACACTACCCGTGTAACTGGAGGATATTACTTGCTCCGTTTGCTCACAATGATTATCTTTGTGTCATGCGAACGGTCGTGAATTCGTGCCGGTAATGAAATCAGGAGCATAAAGTCTTCCAATTCTGGGAAGCCGCTCCCTTCACAAAGAATAAATCAAAAACCATTTACCTGGATCTCTCCGGGCTTATCGGCGTATTCAGTATAACGAATCATATCAAACACTTAAATAAAAAAGATTATGAAAACAAAAGATGAAATTATCGTTAATGACATGGCCATAAAGACCATGAAAAAGGAGGGCATGGATTTTATTAGCATTACCGATATTGCGAAACTAAAGAATGTTACAGATCCCAATGGCGTTGTTGCTAACTGGATGCGAAATCGAAATACTATCGAATTCCTGGGACTTTGGGAGTCTCTCTATAATCCAAAGTTTAACCCCCTCGAATTCGAGGGGTTTAGAAAGCAAGCCGGTTTGAATGCATTTACCCTGTCTCCTTCTAAATGGATAGACGCAACTCATGCCATAGGGCTTCATTCACAAGCCGGACGATATGGTGGTACTTATGCTCAACCCGACCTTGCATTTGAATTCGCAACGTGGATTTCAGTAGAGTTTCGTTTGTATCTGGTCAAAGAATTCCAGCGACTTAAAGTAGAAGAACAAAAGCAACTGGGATGGACTGCAAAACGGGAATTGTCAAAGATTAATTATCGAATTCATACTGATGCCATCCAGCATAATCTAATACCACAGGAAGTATCGTCTGTCCAGGCAGGAGTAATATATGCAGAGGAGGCAGATGTATTGAATGTCGCTCTATTTGGAATGACTGCCAAGCAGTGGCGAGATGCCAATCCTAATCTGAAAGGCAATATTCGGGATTATGCGACCATTAACGAACTGATATGTCTGTCAAACTTGGAGAGTCTCAACTCCGTGCTTATAAATGACGGCGTACCGCAAGGAGAAAGGCTGATAAAACTGAATCATATCGCAATCCAACAAATGCTTGTCCTCCAGGGAGACAATAATCGGCATCTTCTAAAATAAATAACCTCTCCCATCTGAAGCCGCTCCCTTCACAATTCTTTTTTAATTGATTAAGCCGCCCTTTAGGGATAGCGAACCATAATTCTATTATTATATCCATACAAGCGACATGGAGTACATTATATACTGCGACGAATCCGTCAGCAACGGAAAATATTACACCGACTTCTTCGGCGGAGTTTTGGTCCGCAACACGGACTTTGACAAGATACGCGATGCTTTAGATACCAAGAAGCAAGAACTCAACCTGAAAGGAGAGATTAAGTGGATAAAGGTGACGGAGAACTACCTGGAAAAGTACAAACAAATGATGGAACTCTTTTTCTCGTTTATCAAGGAAAACCTTCTCAAAGTGCGTATTATGTTCCGTGAGACCACACAAATACCTTCCAATTTGAGCCCCGAGAAGGTTCACAACCGGTATTCACTCTTGTACTATCAATTCGTCAAGCATGCTTTCGGTCTCATTTACCACGATGCCCCCGCTATTACGCCTGTCTATTTGCGACTGTATTTCGATGAGATTCCTTATCCTCTTGATCAACGAGATGCTTTCAAGTTACATATCTTCTCCTTGCAACGCAACTCCAGGTTTCGCCAGGCGCATCTTAAAATACGTATGGATGACGTTGTGGAAATCAACTCCGGAAAGCATGTTTTGCAACAATGTATGGACATTGTGCTGGGTTCCATTTCTTTCATGCTTAATAGAAAAAATGAGGTAATACCGGAAGGCGCCACGGAAAGAGGACACCGAACCATTGCCAAAGAGAAACTGTTCCATTGTATCCTCCAGTTGATTCAGGAATCCGACAGTATAGAGTTCTTTGACATTCGTAAGACAACGCCAATTGCCGTTCCCAAGGATTTTTGGACTATGCCATACCGCCACTGGAAGTTCATGACGCCTGAATTTAGAACTGAAGGAGAGGATTATAAAAAAGAAAAAAGCCCCGCTTAAGCTACATAAACCGCCTTAGTGGAACTAGGGCCTTCGCTTCCGAGTAGGACTTTTTCTTGTGCAAAGATAAGCTCTTTTTTGAAATAATACAAAACCTATTGATGGTTTGAGAGTGCAAATCGGCCAGTATCGTTATTTTTCGTAAATTCGCAACGATGAAACTGGAAGAAGCCATAGTGTACCTGCTGGCAAGTGCCGGCTACGGAATGAAGATCGGCCAGATAGCGAAGGAGCTCAATGTCAGTGAAAAGCAGGTCTATGCCGTTATAATGGCCCATCCGGAGACTTTCGTCAAGTCGGAAGGCCGTATCCGCCTGATGATTTAGGCGGGTTCCATGCTCGTGAATCCTTACGGCGCGATAGTCCAGATGTTGTTATTTAGAGCCCATGTCGAGTGGGGGAAAAACCCTGTGAACGTGCCATTGCTATTAAATAGATTAATGGCGTTGTCTAACAGGGATGTGATATCATAGGTTTGCAACTTCACTTGCGAAGCATTGAGGAAGTATTCAATGGTCCCTCTCGAGGTGTTTTCCAACGTTAAGCTAGTAATGCCGGTGGTGATGGTGACGCTTGTACAGCTGGTTCCGTTGGTGGCACGACCAATGACCGACCCTACGCTTTTATCGGTTTTGGTGGCGACGACGGTGCCTCCCTCGATGAGGATGTTGCCGCAGGAGGTTCCACTATGAGATTCATCTTTAAAACTGCAACCGATAGCCGCCGCACTGCTTCCGGCTTTGGCTGTCACGTTACCGCCGCTGATGGTGATATTGCCGCATGCGCTACCATTTCTTCCACTGCCTATAGCCGCGCATCCACTGCCACCTGTAGCATTGATGGTTCCATTCTTGATGTGGATATTGCCGCAGTTAACTCTATATCCGCCACCGATGCCCGTGCTGTAGCCATTGCTGCTGACGTTCAGGGTGCCTGTGCCCTCGATGGTCAGTGTCTTACCCACCGCAGGCAGGATGCCGGGGTAGTCATGTTCGAATCCCTTCACCGTATTCGTCGTTCCATCGGCCAGAACGAGTGTAGCGTCGCCGAGACAGGTGATGCCGGCCCACTCATAGGTATGAAGATCCACATGCACACCATTGATTGTCACCCCGTTGAGCGTCACAGTGGCGCCGTCGGCTATCATCACTTTATAATTGCCGCTCAGCGTGCCCGTCAGTATGTTGCCGTCTTGTGCAGTGAAGTTGGAGGTGAGCTTGGATAGGTCGGCGTTGGGGTCTGAGGCCATTTTCACATTGATGGCGTAGTACTTACCTTTGTTGAAACTGACGCCCGTCTTCTCATATTTGAAGAAGTTTGAGCCGTTGGTGGCTTTCAGCGTAACGGTTTTGTTCGAGGCCTCTCTCACAGCAACGTAGATGTCGCTGGCAGCAGCTGTGGGCGTCACGTTGTACGTCGTGCCGCCCACCTTCACAGTAAGGATCGTGGCGACGACGGGCGTGGTGCCGTCAGGTTGCGTCAGCGAGAACTTTATGATGGCCTGCTGGTTGGCGAACGAGGCGGGGGCTGTCGGCGTAACGTTGCCCGTCCCAGCATCGACTGAGGCGAGGGTTATATCGGCTACAGCGCAGTCGCAATGATCGGCGATATAGTCCAGCGTGCCCTCCTGTGCGGTATAGTTGGAATTAGGGAGGTATTTCAGCCTGAGCACATCGCCGGCCTTGGGAATGTAGTCATTAACAAATTCGCCCGATAGCGTGGTCGTAGCGCCGGAACTCTGAGCGGTGAGCGTGGCGACGGGGTCCCCTGATTCAATTTCGGATGGCTGGCCAAAATCTACAACTTTTTTCACCTCCACCACGTCGCCCGCCGTCCATGTGGCGTTGAGCGTCTTGCCCTCCAGCGTGAGCGCGCGGGTCACGGCGTCGTCACCCTTGTTGGCCTTTACGGTAAGGGTGTAAGTCGTGGGTGTTTCCGTCGTTGTGGGTGTCGGCTCATCAATGATATTGTTCTCTTTGGTGCATGCCGTAATTCCGGCGAAGAGGGTTGCGGCCATAACCAGCCAGCCCGAGAATATCATGATTCTTTTCATCGTGCTGTCCTCCTATGACCAAATCCAAAAATCACCTTCTATGGCATCGCCGTACCCATTGCGTGTGCCGTCCAAACCACCCGGGCTAAGACAAATTATACCCTCAAACCTCACGTCCACGACGCAGGTTGAGGGAGCTTCGTAAAGCTCTTTGTGAAAGATTGATTGATCGTTATACACTGCTGTAATTTTAGGTTTACCAAAGTTAGTGATTAAAATAACAAACACAAAGAGTTTTCCTCTTATGGTACCCCATAACGCCTGCCGCCACCCCTAGTGCAAAGAGATGGCGGCAATGCTATTGTTGATTACTCTCTATCTGCTTGTTACGGCTCGTAGGTGAACGACTCACTTGTGAACTCCTCCTGGCTCCTGACCGTGCCGCCTATGGTGATGGTGCCGCAGGTGCTGGGATAGCCTGGGAGTTCGTCACCCTTTCCGATGCAGTATTGACTGTTGCTGTTGCCTTTCTTAGAATAGACTCTTGTGACGCCTGATGTGATGGTGATGGTACCACAACTGCCACAACTGCCACAACCGATACCCGCACCCCAACTGCCATCTTCGGCACTGACATTACCGCCGCTGATGGTGATATTGCCGCATGTGCCATGGTTTCCACTACCGATGCCTGCAGCAGAAAGCCCTCCTTTCGCTGTCACTGTGCCGCCGCTGATGGTGATATTGCCGCATGTGCCTCCTATTCCACTACCGATGCCTGCAGCAGAAATCCCTCCTTTCGCTGCAACTGTGCCGCCGCTGATGGTGATATTGCCGCATGTCCCTTCGTATGCACTACCGATGCCCGCACTATAACCCGTGGCAGTCAATGAGCCGCTACCGTTGATGGTGAGTGTCTTGCCGCTGCTTCCGACTTGAATGCATGGGTTAAGAGTAGAAGAGACGGTGCTGACGGTGTTCATGCCTTCGATTCTGATGGTGGCGGTACCAGAGCAGGTGATGCCCGCCGAGGCCGTCGCCTCGATATTCACATTTTCGAGCGTCACGCTTGCATCGTCGGCAATGGTGATGGTGTTGGCGGTGGCAGCGCTGTTGCTCTGCCAGATAATGTCGCCGTTATTGGCGGTGATGCTGCCCGCACTCAGGTCTCTCAAAACCGCGCCTGTCGGTAGCGTTTTCATCGTCAGCGTGACGGGTAGATTGCGGTAGAACTTTCCCGCCGTGAGCGATACGCCTGCCGGAAATGCCATGAAGTTGCCCGTGCTGCCCACGTAATCAACGGTGAAAGCGGCGTTGGCGATGAAAGCGAAGTTGGCACCCGTGCATGGAAGCATGGCCACATAGACGTTGCCCGTGGTGGCTGGACTCACCGGGCTGACGGTGTAATCACCAGCGGCGGTCTTGATGGTGAGACTGTTGAGCTTATTCAATGTCAGCACCGTGCCGATGGCGTATTTGTAGGTGAACGAGAACTTACAGATGCAGATGCGGTTGGTCATCGTGACCGTGCCGCTGATCGATGCCTCCGAGCCGCTGACGGTGATGGTGCCCTCGGCTGTGGCTGCGTCGAAGTTCGCGCTGATGTCGGCCAGCGTGCCCTTCTGGTCGTTGTAGAGTTTCGTCTCGTCGATGTCGCCCGTGGTGTTCGCCAGCGTGGCGGGATAGACGAACTTCACCGTGCCTCCCTTTGCATTGGTCAGCGTGGCGGTGATGGGAGCCGAGCCGTCGCCGTTGGGCATACCTACGGTGGCGGTCGCTGTTGCGTAGGAGTCGTCAGTTTTCTGGTAATAGACGGCAATCTCTTCTCCCGCAGTCCACGCCACGTTGAGCACTTCCTTGCCAGCTTCCGTGCCTGAAGTGATGGCCTTTGACATAGGGTCTTCGCCCTTGGGGGCAAGGGTAGCGGTGAAATATATTTCGTTAACTACAGGCTGCTGGATTTCAGGATCTTCGCCGGGAATGTCTTCGATTCTGCTACAGGATGCCAGGGAAATAGCGGCAAGCAGGCAGAGAGTGGATATGGATTGGAGTAGATGTCTGTTCATGGTCTTCATTTCATTTATGGTTCGACATCAATTCCCAAACGGATTATCGTCCGTCGAATCGTAAGGATTGCGACCGCCAAGACCACCCGGGCTCGTGCAGATAATACCCTCAGACCTCACGTCCACGACGCTTGTTGAGGGAGCTTCGTAAAGCTCTTTGCGTAAGATTGATTGATCGAAATACACTACTGTAGTTTTTAAAGTGCTCAAAGTTAGTGATTATAATAATAAACACAAAGAGTTATCCTCTTTAGGAACTATGCAAAAAAAAAGAAAAAGCATCCGGAAATCCGGATGCTAATAAAACGGCTTAGTTTTGTCTTGTGACTGTTATAGAACTCTAAAACTAATTTGCCGGCCCAAACCCTGAAACAGCTTCACTAGGGTAGAGAGCTGGATGTCGGCACGTCCTCTTTCCACTCTGGAAATAAAACTTTTCTTGGTGCCAATCTTATCTGCCAGTTGCTCTTGTGTGAGCCCTGCTTTAAGGCGCTCACCTTTTAGTTGCTCGCCAATGACGAATGCATCACACTCCATTTCAAACTGGTCGCGTTCGGGAGTGCCTATGGGCCCAAAGTCCTCAGTAATAAGATCTTCAATGGGTGTCAAATCCATTGTCTTTAATACTTTCTTATCCATTGCTTTGCTCTTTTTTCAGTTTAAAATACTTGTTCATCAGTCCCTCGGCCTTATCTAATTGTTCTACACCTTTCTCACAAACGCTTTTTTCATTCCTTGCAAAGTTAACTAATTAGTGAACAAATTCCAAATAGTGGCGTCAGAAATAAATGATAATTTGTGCCCACTTTCCACGACTGCAAGTATAAGCAAAGTAATCCGACTTCATCGGTTGAAACGTTCAAATTATTTTTTACGATGTGGGTTTCGTCCCTGTCTGAGCGGTTTTCGTCCCATGAAAAAACAAAAAAGCCGTTGGGGAACGGCTTTAAAAGGTATTATTAATCCAGCTCCTCTAGAACGGGCGGGGGGGCTGGTTAAGGTCAATGGAAGGGTTGATTGGGATGCGGCCGGGATCGTTGGCGGCACAGGCGGCAAGCCAGGCAACGATGGTGGCGTTGACGCGAAGGTCGCCCTGGGAAAGACGCTCGTAGGTGTCCATGATGGTGTGGTAGGTGCGGCCGTATTCAAGCTCGTCCTGGATGAACTGGTAGGAGGGAAGGCCCAAGCGGTTGAAGGTAACATGGTCCGTGCTGCCGGTAGTGCGGGGGGACAGGACAATGAACCCCAGGGATTCGATGTTTTTCATCCAGGCCTCGAAGTAGGGGAATGCCGCGTCGTTGCGCTCCAGGTAGATGCCGCGGAAACGGCCGGAACCGTTGTCCATGTTAAGGTAGAGGGCGAATTTGTCGTAGCCGGGGAGTTTCTTGCCGTCGCTATAGAGGTTTTGCTCCAGATAGCCGCGGGAGCCGAACAGGCCCTGCTCCTCGCCACCCCAGAGGGCCAGGCGGATGGTACGCCTGGGCTTGAAGCCCAGCTCCTGCAGGATGCGCATGGCTTCCACCATCACAATGCAGCCGGAGGCATTATCGGCCGCACCGGTGCCGCCGTGCCAGGAGTCGAAGTGGGCGCCCAGGAGCACAATTTCGTCTTTGAGTTTGGGGTCCGTGCCGGGAATCTCGGCATAGAGGTTATGGACTTCCGTGTCCGGGGTGAACTTGTTGATGAGCTCCAGCTCCATCTCCACTTTCTGGCCTTTGCCGATGAGGCGGACCATGCGTCCATGGTCTTCCAGGGGCATGGCAATCTCCGGGATGGGCTCCGGATCCCCGGCCGTGTAGCTGACGCCGGAACCGCTTGGCACATTGAATGTTCCGCTGCCGTTGACAATGCAAAGCGGCTTTTCCGAGGCGTAGAAATCGGCCATGGCCTGGCGGAGCTCCATCATGGCCCGGCGGTCATAAGGCATGCGGTTGCCGCCGCCGCGGCCCACGCGGGGAGTCATATCGGCCCGGCTGTCTTCCTTCAGGGATTCCAGCTGCTCGTCCGTGTAGCGGGAGGCCAGCGGTTCAAAGTTGATTTCCACCTGACGCGTGGAGGGTACCAGCAGGATCTTTCCGTTCACCTTGCCCCGGTATTGCTCCAGGTCTTCCTTGGTCTGGACGTCAAAAACCACGCATTCGCCTTTTACCAGGCCGTCGGTGCTGCCGGACCAGGCACGGGGATTCACCGAAAAGGCGCAGTAGTAGGGCTTGGTCATGGCGGCATAAGTCTTTACCACGTCCCATCCGCCACGGGTGAATTCCGTGGCAAAGGCGCTGCGGGGATTGCTCAGGCCGATTTCCTTGAGTTTCTGGATCATCAGGGAATCGGCCCGGCGCTTCTGGAGGGAAGCGGTGAGGCGGGAGCCCACATAATCCGTCATGTACTGGGAAAGCTCCTCCACCTGGGAACGCCCCAGTCCTTCGGCCTTGATCCTGGTGGCCCAATCCGGCGATTCCGCCACCTGGGCATACGCCGCGCTGCCGCACAATGCCATGGCGACCAGCGAAATTAAAACAGAAATTTTCTTCATGGGAACTATTTGTTAAGTATACACTTGCTAACTAAACCATTACAAATATAACGATTTTCAATTAAGATGTGCGCAGTTTTCCAAAGAATTTGTAAATTAGCCGTATCGAAACAAACCATAAGCAAAACCAGATATGAAAGCACTGAAACACATCCTGGCGGCAGTCCTTGCCCTTTCCCTGTTCACTTCCTGCGGTATCCTGGGCGGAACGTCCTCCAATACCGGCAGGACAACCACTACCGCGTCCTCCGGCAACTCCACCGGTATAAACACGGGTTCTGCCCTGGCAGCCATCTTCTCCATCCTCCAGAGCACCGGCGCCATTGACCTGGGCAACATCACCAACCTCATCAACCTGGGCCAGATCCTGCTGGGCGCCAATTCCCTCACCAATGCCACCCAGGCCTATACGGACCAGTTTGCCGCAGACCTAATCAAGGGCTCAAACAACAAGGTGAACAAGTCCAATGTGAGTAACGTAATAGCCGGCCTCAAGAAACTGGCGGCAACGGATACGTCCATCCTCCAGAAGTCCACGCAGGCCGCCTATACGGGAAGCCTGGTCCCCGTTGCCACTTCCAACAAGAACGTCAAGGCCAACATGGATGCCGTCAATGCTATCCTGGGCGCTATGAAGTAGCCTTTGGGGCAGTAAGGGCAAGCACTTCTTAAGAATCCTGGATGATATGCAGGTCCCGCTGCGGGAACGGAATGGTTATGCCGTTCTCCTTTAGGGCGTTGTATATCACTTCCTTGGCTTTATCCCGGTACTTGATGTGCTCCGGTGCCAGGACATACTGCTTGATGGCAACGTCCACGGAGCTCTCACTGAATTCCCCGAAGCGGATGTAGATGCCAAAACGCGGATCCACCACGTCCCGGCCGTATTGGTCTTTGGTCTTCATCACCTCCATCGCCTTCTCCAGCACAAGCCGGACCTTCTCGATATCCGTGCCGTAGGCCACGCCCACCATAATCTTAAGGAACTGGTAGGAGTTGCCCTTGGTGAGGTTGGTGAAGCTCTTGCTGAAGAGGGTGGCGTTGAGGAAGGACACCGTGGTGGCTTCCTCGGTTTCCACCTGGGTGCTCTGGTAGTTGATGTCCACAACTTGTCCCCGGACGCCTTCGCATTCTATCCAGTCGCCCACTCTCAGGCGGCCGGACATGAGCTGGATGCCGTAGATAAAGTTGTTGATGATATCCTTGAGCGCCAGACCGATACCGGCCGACAGACCGCCGATGGCCAGCCCCAGCGAACCGGTGGGAATCTTGAGGATGTATACGATGCAGACGATGTACATGAACCACACGGCCACGCTGATGAGGCTGTTGCCCAGCGAAAGGTTGATCTCGTTGGCCCGGATATTCTGCCGCTTGTTCTTGCGCATGAAGGAGTTGTAGCGTCCGCGCTGCCAGAGGGCATGGAGGGCCCGGCTTATGTAACGGAAAACGAAGAACAGGCCGCCCACGCGTACGATGGCCTGCAGGCTGATGCGGAAGAATACTTCTCCATCCTGTCCGGGAACCTGCATGAAGGGAGTCTCGTAGAGCTGGTGGAACAGGTCTTCGAAATTAAATACGTCCAGGGAATGCATGAAGCACAGCGGGATGGATGCCAGGGCCATGCACGGGATCACCACATGGCGGATGAGGTCGTAGAACCAGGTGGCCTTGAAAAGGAGGGACTCACGGTCGGCCCCGCTGACCAGTGTAATGCCTTCGGTGGCCTTTTCCACACGTGCCGACATGAAGTTCTCCCGATAACGGGTCATCAGATGGCCGATAGCCACCAGGGTCTGGACGGCCGCCAGCTGGAAATACCACCATACCAGCAGCATCAGGGCTACGAAGATGTACCCGAAGATGGCCAGGGCCGTCGCCAGGCCTACCACCACGAAGGAAACCCAGCAGATGAATTTGTCGCTCTTTTCGGCCTTCTTTCCCCCGGACAGGCAGGTTAGCAGCTGCCATATGAAGATGAGCAGCAGTACAGGCGGGAAGAGGAAGTTCATGAGCAGGTTGGGCACAGAACTAACCCGGCATACGATGACGGAGAACGCCATGAAGATGACGGGGAGGTAGAGCAGGAAAGCCTTTTTAATCTTCTCCGGATCTACCCGTACCAGCAGGGCGCCCACAATGGCCAGGAGCAGCCAGAAGAAGGTGGCAATCTGTTTCATGGCAAGTGCCACGCTGATGTTCCGCACACCGGCCGTGTTGGAGAAGAGCAGCAGATAGATAAGGACGCCCAGGATGAGGGCGAAGAAGAGCCGCTTCTGGCGGGGGATGTTTTCCTGCATGGGTTTGATGAAACGGCAGGCCAGCCACAGCAGGCCGGCTGCCAAAAGCCAGCAGACCAGCAGGATAAACAGCATCATGGAGACCAGGACGAACAAGTAGCTGTTCATGCTCCGGCTTTCGGCGTTGTCCAGATCGAAATCCGGATCCGTAAGGGCGCTTATGTTGTATTGCGAGCGGGCTTCCTGGGCTGCCATTTTCCAATAGGTCCTGGCCTTGACAAGCAGGGTCCACCAGGGAATCTGTCCTTCGGTAAAGATTTCCTGTTGGAGCAGCCTGTAACGGGAGGCGGCATAGTCGTAAGACTCCTTCAGGCGAAGGTAGGCCTCCTGGTAGTGAAGGCTGTCGGCAAGTACCGTGGCCCTGTTTTCGGCATAAATCTTAAGCAGTTCCCCGGCATAGAACAGGCAGGAGTCCCGGTCCTGCTGGCCCACTGGGCTCAGGAAGAAAGGAGAGGGGATGGAATCGGCCATGGCTATGGCGATCACTTCCCGCTCCAGGGAACTGCCGCTGTGGGAAAGGAAGGTGTCCAGCGTGTCGTTACGGTAAGTGAGGCTGTCCGGAACAATCTCCAGGCTCTGCAACTCCGGGGGAAGCCGGCGCAGCGCCTCCATGAAACGGGCATAGCGGTCTATCTCGAGGTCCAGGTCCCGGACAATGATGTCGTACGGAGTCCGGCTCTTGTTGAAGTCTTTGTATTCCTGCGATACCCGCTGCAGGGAATAACTGAGGTCGAAAGTAAATTCCTTCTTCTGCAGGTAAAGGCTCATGGACAGTTCGTTGCAGTCCTTGATGATATCCAGCATACGGGCATGCTGGTCTTCATAGGAGTGCTGGAGCCGCTCCTGCTCGTTCTGCCGGATCTGCCAGTCGTTGCGGAGTTCACTTTTTACGTCCCGGAGGATGCTGTCCAGCCCCTGTCCGTTAAAGACGGCCAAAACCGGAAGGGCCGATACCAGCAGGGCGAAGATGATGGTTAGTCGCTTGCGTTTCATGCTGCAAACATACAAAAAAACTCGCTTATCCAGAAATAGAAGCTATTGGTACAAATGCCGTTTCACCGTGCCCTTGGCTGTTCGGACCAGGGGCATATCTGTAAGTTCCAGACGGGATATCTGGCTGTAGGAGGGGAGTTTTGCGTTAATCTGCGCGCGGATGATCTCCGGGACTTCCTGGTGGTCCCGCTCTTCCAGGGAGGTTATCCCTTCTGCGTCCGGATACACCAGGGCAACCACTTTTCCGCCGCGGTCCACCACTACAGATTCTTTCACATAAGGGTGCATATCCAGCATCTGCTCAATCTCTTCCGGGTAAATGTTCTGCCCGGTGGCGCTTAGGATGAGGGCTTTGATCCGGCCGCGGATAAAGAGGTTCCCGCCGGAATCCAGCGTGCCCAGGTCTCCGGTGCGGAACCAGCCGTCCTGGGTATGGGCTTTGGCATCGGCCTCCGGATTCTTAAAATAGCCGATGCACAGGTTGGGTCCCTGTGCCTGGATTTCCCCGGGGACGTTTTCCGGGTCTGAAGAGTCTATCCGGATGCTGTGCACGGGCTTTCCGCAGGAGCCGGGAACGTACTTATCCACCGTTTCCAAAGAGAGGACGGGACAGGCTTCCGTCATGCCGTATGCTACTACATAGGGAAGGCCGATTTTGCGGAAATTGCATTCTATCTCCCAGTTCAGGGGTGCGCCGCCGATAAGGATGGTCTGCACCCGTCCGCCCAGCTGCTTTACCACTTTTTTGCCGATGGACTTGTAATAGAGCGAATGGAAGCCGGGCATCTTGACATGCTGGGCATTCAGTTGCGGAACCACCAGCTGCTGGTGGAGCTTCTCCATGACCAGCGGTACGGTGACCATGAGGCTGGGTTGGACATCCTGCAGGGCTTTGAGCAGGAGGGAAGGGGAAGGGGCTTTCCCCAGGAAATGGATGGTGTATCCGGTGCAGCAGGGATAGACGAATTCACAGGTGAGTCCGTACATATGGGCCAGCGGGAGCATGGACACCAGCTGGTCCGCCTTGTCGCCCAGCCGTCCCTGCAGGAATTCCACCATGTCCGACATGGCGGCGTAGGGGAGCATGACCCCCTTGGGATTCCCCGATGTGCCGGAGGTATAGTTGATGATGGCCAGGTCCGTCTCCGAGCAGGCGTTGTAGGAAACCTTCTCCGGGGGGAATCCGTTGGGATGCATCCCCATAAACTGCTTTTTCCGGTGGAGCCAGGCCGTCTCGTATTTCTTTCCGGCAGTCCACAGCAGTTTGTCGGCCTTGCAGTTGATGGCTACCCTCAGGCGCGGCATCAGCCCCACGTCCATCCGCTTCCACATGTCCGGATCCACAAACAGCAGTACGCTTTCCGAATGGTCCACCAGGTGGGCGGCGCTTTCCGGGGTAAAGTCGGCCAGCAGGGGGACGATGACCGCCCCGTAGGTGTTCACCGCCAGGAAGGCGACGGCCCAGCGGGCCGAATTCCTGGCGCAGAGGGCAATCTTGTCTCCCTTCCGGATGCCTATCACCCGGAAGTATATGTGATACAGTTCAATCTGCTTGGCCAGGTCGGCATAAGTGAAGGAGAGGCCGCCGTAGTCGCACAGGGCGGGCCGGTTGCCGTTTTGGTGAATCTGGTCTTCCAGATGCTTGAGATAAGGTTTCATCGGCCGATATTTTCATCAATTTCCGTACCGCTCCACGCGGGCGTCGCGGATTACGCCGGACCAGTTGAGGCCGTAGGCGAAGTCCCAGCTGTTGCCGTCGGAGTCCTTCAGGGGACGCATGTCGCGGGGCGTATCCTCAAACTGCTCTTCCACGGTGCGCATGTCCGCAGGCATCTGCATGGGAAGGAGGCCGGAGGGTTCGAAATCTCCCTTTACTATATCCAGAACCGCCTGATTCTGAACGCCGAAAGAAAGGAGGAGGGCATCGGCAAAGGGTTCCAGCTCCGACAGCACCGCCGGGCGGGAGAGGTTCACTACCACCACCACCGGCTTGTCTCCCATCACGGCCTTGGTCCGGATAACCAGGTTCAGGTCTTCCTCATTGGCGGTGGAAACGGCCTTACCCTTATAGGAACGGTTGGTGAATTCTTCCTTGGGGTCTCCGCCGGCAAGGGATACCTTGCGGGCGAATTCGGCCTTGTAGGGCCTGTACTGCAGGCTGATGGGTACGTATCCGTTGCCGCCCCGGGCGCGGTCTTCCACGCTGTAGCCGCTGCCGGCAGCAGGCTCCTGGATCATCACCAGGGCAAAATCCGCCTCGGCGGGACTTTCCGTCCACTCGAAGTATTTCTCCACCAGGGAGCGGTCAATGGGATAATCCCAGTGCGCCGCGGGGCCCATGGACAGGCCGAACATCCCCGGAGTCTGGGGATAGAAACGCTTGGGAACGAACACTTTGGCTTTCCTGGCGGGAAGGGCGCCGCCGTGGTTCTTCACCATTACAATGGATTTCTGCTGGGCCTCATAGCCGGCCTGCATGAACTCCGGCTTGCCCACGGTAGCGGCGGTTTCGGCCGGATTCCGGTAGGGATTCTCGAACAGCCCGGTGCGGAAAGAATTCAGCAGCAGGCGTTCGGCCGATTTCCGGAAGCGGGCCATGGCACTTTCTTCCCCGAAGTCCCGAACCCACATCTGATAGGCCTTCAGTACGGGACCTTTGTCGTTGTTGCCTCCGAACTGGTCCACACCGGCCTTGATTACCTCATAGTGGCGCTCGGCCACGCTGAGACCTTCCACGCCCCAGCACTTGCCGTCGAAGCTTTCTATACTGGCATTGTCATTGGTGATGCCCCAGTCCGTGCAAACCACCCCGTCATATCCGTATTTCTCCCGGAGCAGGTCCGTGATGATATATTTGTTATAGCTGTTGCCCACGTTTTCTCCGGAGGGGTCTATCCCGTAGGAGATTGTATAGTAGGGCATTACGGCCGATGCCATGAGGGTGCCGCCGTCCAGCTTGAGGGCGCCTTCCGTGAAGGCCCTTATCTGCGTCTCAAAGTTGCCGCCGGGATATACGGCGTATTTGCCATAGTTGAAGTGGGCGTCCCGGCCGCCTTCTTCCGGACCGCCGGAAGGCCAGTGCTTGATCATGGCGTTCACGCTCTGGGAACCCCAGCCATCCGGGCTGCCGGGGGTGGTCTGGAAACCGTCCACATAGGCCCGGGCCATGTCCGTATCCAGGGCGGGATCTTCCCCGAAAGTGCCGTTGAAACGGCTCCAGCGGGGTTCGGTGGCCAGGTCTATCTGCGGACTAAGGGCGGTGGCTATGCCCAGGGCGCGGTATTCCTGGGAAGCAATCTGCCCGAAATGTTCCACCAGCTTGGGATCGAAGGTGGCGGCCAGTCCCAGCGGGGTGGGCCAGAGGGAAATCTTTCCGCCGGCGCCCATGTTGAATTCCGCCGTGGCGGCGGTCTCGTTGCGCGGATCCGACGAATTGTTGGCCGGGATACCGTGTCCCAGGCCTTCCACGAAGCTTTGTACGTTGTTGTTCCAGCGGGCGGCCACTTCCGGGGATTCCACGGTGGTCACCAGCACGGCCCGCAGGTTGTCCTCTTCCAGAAACTTCCGCTGCTGGTCCGTGAGGTCCCAGGGCTGGGCGCCGCTATCGGCATAATTCTTCCCGCCATAGGTGGCTCCGCCAAAGCCGTAGGCGCTTCCCGGGATAGCCTGGTGGCCGCTGTAAAGCATGAGGCCGGCGATCTCCTCTATGGAAAGCTGTCCTGCAAGGTCCCGTGCGCGTTCTTCGGCGGGTTTCCGCCAGTCTTCGTACACGTCCAGCACCCCGTTCCTGTTCAGGTCCTTGAAGGCGTATCCGTCCGCTTCCAGGATGGGGGCCGATGTATATCCCAGGGTTGCTCCCTTCTTCTGGGTGATGAGTCTATAGCCATCGGCCTGGGACTCCTGCCAGGAGGGTCCGCAGGCGCAGACTGCTGCCAGGGTGGCGGCCATGGCCGCGAAAAATCTACCAATATGCATGTTGAGGGTCTTTTATCTCCTACAAAGATAACAAAAATCAGGATAATTGCTTATCTTTGCTAAGACTATGACTCCGGCTTCCATCATACTGGTTGTTATTGTGGCCATGCTGTATCTCAGCATCGTGCTCTTTATCCTGCTGGACGACGGTGACTCCGGCTGGAAGGTAACCTGGCTGCTGTTCATAGCCATTTTCCCTTTCATCGGCATAATCTTTTACCTTTTCTGCGGGGTGCATTACCGGCGTTACGGTATCATGGAGCGCCTGCACGGAAAGGTGATCCGGCGCTTCCGGGAAGAGATTCCGCCGGAACTCTCCAGCCAAATTTTCTCGGACAGTGCCATCGAACAGGTGGATGGCCTGTTCCGTCCGCTGGCTCGGCTGCTGCTGGGCGGGAATCCCGGCAACAAGCTTTCGGCGGGCAATTCGCTGGAGATCATCACTACCGGGGAACGCAAGTGGGAACTGCTCATGCAGGACATCCGCGCCGCCAGGAAATACATCCACATAGAGTATTTCCGTTTTGGGAACGACGAGGCGGGCCGGGAAATCCGGGACCTGCTCATGGCCCGGGCGCGGGAAGGCGTGAAAGTCCGCTACGTCCACGAGGGTTTCATCAACCGCCGCATTCCCTGGTCCTATTACCGGGAGATGCAGGAAGCCGGCATAGAGGTCAAACGTTTCTCCAACCCCCGCAACGGCCTGCTCAACTTCTGGGTCCGGATGGACAGCCGCAATCATCGGAAAATAGTGGTCATAGACGGCAAGGTGGCCTATACCGGCGGCATGAACATCAACAACAATTACCGCTACAACTGGAGGGACACCCACCTCAGGCTGGAAGGTCCTGTCATCCATGCCCTGCAGGCCTCCTTCATAGATACCTGGCTCACTTCGGGCGGTACCATTCCGGAGCCCCTGTCGGCATATTTCGATCCGGAAATCAGGGGAGGGGACGGTCCGCTCAAGGACAATCTTATCCAGATTGCCACGGACGAACCGGATTTCCCCTATCCCAATGTCCAGCTCAGCTACGAGTGGATCCTGCAGAACGTGCGGGACTATATCTACCTGGAAAACCCGTATTTCGGCCCGCCGGAGCCCGTTATCAATGCGCTCAAGGCGGCGGCGCTCCGGGGCGTGGACGTGCGGATCCTCCTGCCTTCCAAGGTGGATACCCCCATCATCGGCCCTGTAAACCGTTCCTTCTATACGGAGTGTATGGAAGCGGGCATCCGCATCTACCAGTGGAAAGGGGAGTTCATCCATTGCAAGACGGTGGTCTGTGACGACTATCTCACCCTCACCGGCGCCTCCAACATGGATGTCCGCAGTTTCCAGATCAACCATGAGGTAAACGCGTACGTGTATGGCCGGGAAATGGCCCTGGCTTCCAAGGAAATCTTCCTCAAGGACCTGGAGCAGAGCCAGGAGGTGAACCTGCAGGAATGGAAGGCATATCGCAGGCGCCGCTGGTACGATGTCCTGGCGGGAAAGATTCTCCGCCTGGCAGATTCTGTACTGTAATCACTTGAGTACGTAGTCGCTGGTGCCCTTGAGTCCGGTGGTGCCAAAATACTTGTCCACAAGGTTCCCTTTCACGTATACCCGCTGGCCGATAAGGTCCGGATGGTTCACCAGGTTCAGTGCCTCCCTCACCTTTCCGGAAGGCAGTTCCACGGCTACGCAGGAGGCTTTGTCCGTCACGCTGGAACGTGCCGCAATGGCTATGTGGGTCTGCTTGCCGACATCCTTGGTCTTCACCGATTTCCCGGAGGCCGATAAGTCTCCGCCCACGATGTAGCCATAGACCCACACGCTTTCTTCTCCCACGTGCGAGGCGGCTTCTGACACGGAATAGGCGTCCGTCTCTTCGCTTCCGCCGTTTCCGCCACCGCCGCCGTTCCCGCCTATCACAAAGGAATCGCTGGTCCAGGTCTTGGTGGTGTCCAGGGCCACCCGGATGGAACTTGTCCCTTGTGAATTGCCTGGTGCAGAGATGTTTACGCTAAGGATTTCCCGTGGCTCCAGCGTACGGGTGAACAGGGTCTGGTCCTTGCCTTCATTGTACAGGGTCACGGAGACTTCGCCCGGTTTGAAGTAGGCAATCCGAGTTTCCTTGTAACTGTACATGAGCCGGGCGTTTCCTCCTTTTACATACAGGACCCCGTCCGGGAAGGAGGTGAGGAAATCCGGTGCTATCCTGAGCCGGAGGCCGGCGTTCTGCAGGGTGCACTGCAGCCTCACATCCACGCTCTGCCCGCCTTTCACCACAACCACCTGCTCGTCTCCGTATTGCGGCCGGGCGAAGGCCGGGGAGGTGAAGGGGATGGAGACTATGCTCACTGTATAGCTTCCCGGATCCACCTGCAGGGCCTGCGGCGAGTCCCCGTAACTGCCTTCGTAGAGGGTTTTCCCTTTGCCGTCGGTAATGGTAAGGATAAAGTCGTTGGTGTCCGGAATCTCGCTGGATGCCTTTGTAAGGACTTCCCGGTCCAGCGTCCATCTCAGTTCTCCCTGCGGCCCGCCAAGGCCGAAATCTTCACATGCGGTAAGGGCCGCCACCAGCGGAAGCACCGCCATCCATCTTTTCTTTTTCATAGCACAAAAGTTTTCCGCAAAGTTAGCGGGACACCCTCCAGGGGACTCTTCGAAACGTTAAAATAATCGGTTGAAACGTTAAATTCTTTCTCATTTTCAGACGCACTACCGGCTTTGGACGGGAATCCGGTAAAAATGGTTATCTTTGTAGGCTAAAAGTATTACGTATGTTCGAGAATTTGAGCGAGAGACTGGAAAGGTCTTTCAAGATATTGAAGGGTGAAGGCAAGATCACCGAAATCAACGTGGCGGAAACCGTCAAGGACATCCGCAAGGCCCTCCTGGATGCCGATGTAAGCTACAAGGTGGCCAAGGATTTCTGCAACCAAGTGAAGGACAAGGCCATCGGCACGGGCGTCCTCACGGCCGTGAAGCCGCAGCAGATGATGGTGAAGATCATGCACGACGAGCTGGCTTCCTTCATGGGTTCTACAGCCCAGGACATCAATATCAAGGGCAATCCCGGCGTGGTGCTGGTGGCCGGCCTCAACGGTTCGGGTAAAACCACCTTCTCCGGCAAGCTTGCCCTTCATATCAAGTCCAAGCGGGGCATGAAGGTGATGCTGGCCGCCTGCGACACTTTCCGTCCGGCCGCCATCGAGCAGCTCAAGGTACTGGGAGAGAGCATCGCCGTTCCCGTCTATACGGAAGAAGGGGAGAAGGATCCCATCCGTATCGCCAAGGCCGCCATCGCCAAGGCAAAGGCCGAAGGCTATAACGTAGTCATCGTGGATACCGCCGGCCGCCTGGCCGTGGACCAGCAGCTCATGGACGAGATATCGGCCCTGCACAAGGCCGTGGAGCCTACGGAGACGCTCTTCGTGGTGGACGCCATGACTGGTCAGGATGCCGTGGAAACCGCCAGGGCCTTCAACGACAGGCTGGATTTCGACGGCGTGGTGCTCACCAAGATGGACGGCGACACCCGTGGCGGTGCTGCCCTTTCCATCAAGGCCGTCGTGGGAAAACCTATCAAGTTTGTAAGTTCCGGGGAAAAGCTGGAAGCGCTGGACGTCTTCCATCCGGAACGGATAGCCGACCGTATCCTGGGCATGGGAGACGTGGTTTCCCTGGTAGAGAAAGCCCAGGAGCAGTTTGATGAAAAGCAGGCCCGGGAGCTGAAGAAGAAACTGGCCAAAGACCAGTTCACCCTCTGGGATTTCTATGAGCAGATCCAGCAGGTGAAGAAGATGGGCAACATCAAGGACCTGGCGGGCATGATCCCCGGTGTGGGCAAAGCCCTTAAGGATGTGGATGTTCCGGACGATGCCTTCAAGGCCACGGAAGCCATCATCCTCTCCATGACGCCCTATGAACGCGAGCATCCGGAAGCCATCAACGGCTCCCGCCGCAAGCGCATCGCCGACGGCTCAGGCACCTCCCTTCCGGAGGTGAACCGCCTGCTCAAGCAGTTCGAAGGCACCCGTAAAGTGATGAAGGGTGCCATGACTGGCAATCTGATGCAGCAAATGAAAAATTTGAGGCGCCGCTAGCGGAACAGCAGGGCCATATCGGCATCCAGGGCGGGCTTGACCAGGGATGCCGGGATAAACTCCCAGGAACCCACCACGGCAGGATTGCCGATGACTTCCGGGTCTATGGAACCGTTGGCCATCAGGTAATCGTACAGGATATTGCGGATTTCCGGATAGCGGGCTACGGTGCGGTCGTCTATGCGGTCCGTATCCACGCCGGCTTCTTTCAGGAGACCGCCGCCTCCGGAGGCGCGATAGGAGGTCATGGCCACATTGTAGCGGGCGGCCGGTTCGAAGGCGGCACCGTTGGCCAGGGAACGGACATTCACGCGGGAACCGAAAGGCTTGGTTACGTCAACGGTGTAGTTGAGTCCGCCGGCCGAATCGAAATTGAAGGCACTGTTTTCAAAAGACCATCTGGACTGACTGGTGCGGGCATCGTCCCTGGGCTGGATCTTCAAGAGACGTTCCCTGGGGCTGGAGATGGTATTGATCCATCTTTCGTAGGATGCTTCCAGATACCGGACGATTTCCTCTCCGCTCATGCTTACGACAAACAACTGGTTCTCGTACGGATAGATGGTGAACAGGTCGTTGAAGACCAGTACGCCGGGCTTTACATGGCCGTTGAAGGTGAGGGGAGCGGCGAAGGAGATCTGGGCCGGTTCACAGCCCAGTTCCAGGGTGTGCAGCAGGTTCACGTAGTCGCTCATCCCCCTGTAGGCATCGCGGGTCCAAAGGTCCGTATTCAATACGCCTACTTCCTTGACGGTGAAGGCTTTCACGGCTTCGAAATCGGCCCGGAAATGCTCCCGCATTACGGGATCGGCCTTTCTGGCGTCTACCGGGATAAGGCCGGTTTCATAGGTCCTGGACACTACTTTGTGCCCTTCCACCTTCAGGTGCATCTTGCCGTAGCCCACGTTGCGGCTGTGGCTGCCGGAATTGAGGAAGCCGCGGTCTTCCCGCGTCTTCACGAAGGGCCTGTGGTCGTGGCTGGAAATGACCCAGTCTACGCCCTTTACGTTGTTGAACACGTCCAGGCCTTCGGCTTCCAGGATCTGGCCGTCGCCTTCGCCCGTGGAGGAGTGCATCAGTACGATGAAGACGTCGGGTCTCTCCTTTGCCGTAATCCGGTCTACATCGGCCTGTACCACGTCGGCAATCTTATCGAAGTGCATGCCGCTCCACAGTTCTTCCGTGAGCCAGGCCTTCATGTTGGCGTTGGTATAGCCCAGCACCACTATCTTCAATCCTGCCCTTTCCAGCACCTTGTAGGGCTGGAAATAGGGCTTTCCGTTATCGTTCCGGACGGCGTTGGAGGCAAGGAAACCCACTCCGTTGCGGGTTAGGTCGGCCGCCACCCTGTCGTATACGGGATGACCTGTCTCTATGTCGTGGTTACCCACCGCCACGGCGTCATATCTCATGTATTCCATGAGCCGGGGGAACAGGTGGGGGGTAACGGTGTCCACGTAGTTGAAATAGTAGGCCGCATTGTCTCCCTGCAGGCAGTCTCCGGCATCCAGGAGCAGCACATTATTGGCTCCGTCGGCCTGCCGCACGCTGTCCACATAATGGTTGATGGCAAAGAGCGAATTGCGGACGCGGCCGCCCTCTACGTAGGAGGAATCGAACCAGCTGCCGTGAACGTCGTTGGTGGTGAGGATGGTAAGGGTATAGTCCCCGTCCCTGAGGCTCCGGGTGCAGGCGATTGACAGTGCCAGGGCGGCAAGCAGGGCAATTTTGCGGAAGGTCATGGTGTCAGTTATTTATCGTGCGAATTTACTAAAAAAAACAGAAAAAAAAGGCGAAGGATTCTATGTATATTATTTTGTTGTATAAATATTTGAATAATAGAAGTAAAATACTATCTTTGCATATACTGGCCGCAAATGCATTTTCATTCCCTCCTTTCAAGAGGGCGGATGATTGTGCGTTGCTTTGCAAGTTTGTGAAGATATTTTTTAAACACATAACACTATGGCAAAACCTATGTACTCGCGCTCCAATTCCAGCGCCGCTTCCAAGTCTTTTGAAGGAACCCAGATTCCCGACATGGAGAATTCCATTTCCAAAGCTCCCGAAAAGGCTTCCCCGGAGGAGAAGAAAGAGCGTACCCTAATGTCTTCGGAACCTGTGGTCGGTTTCCTTTATTCCGTTTCCAAAACTTCCGCCGGTGAATACTGGCCCCTGCATCTGGGTGAGAATACCATCGGCCGGGACGAAGACAACGACATCGTCCTTTCGGAAATGACGGTCTCCGGCCATCACGCCACCCTTAACATCCGCCGCATGAAGACCACCAAGGAGTATCTGGCCGATATCTATGTGCGCGGGGTCAACGGCGGTTTCGTGAACGAAGAGGAAGTACGCAAGGAAGCCGAATGCAAGAATGGGGATTTCCTCACCATCGGCGATAATTACGTGCTGTTCCTCATCCTGGTGAATCCGTTCGAACTGGGCCTCAAGGTGGCCGAGAACTTCACGCCGGCGGAGGGTGCTCCCAAGAAGGAGGAAAAGCCCCGCGACGAATTCGATCTGGACATGGACCGTACCTCCACCGGCGGCGGCCGCATGTATGATTCCCGTCGCCGTCCCGTGGGCGGAACGGAAAGCCTGGACGGTGGCAACGATATTGACGAAGGTTACACTTCTCACCTGCTGTAATCCATGGCGTCTATCCTGAAGATACAGGGGGCCGAGGAAAAGAAACTCGGCATCCGATACGAGGTGGATACGGACCAGGAGCCCATCGGCGTCGGCGGAATGGGACAGGTCTTCAAGGGCCTTCGGATAGACGAACGCTCCGGTGTAAGGCAGGCCGCCGCTGTCAAGTTCCTGTTTGACGACCTGCCGCCCAACGCCATCGAGCGTTCCCGGCGGGAAGCGTCCATCCAGATAGACAACGAGAACCTCCTCAAGATGTTCGGCTTCATCCAGGTGGACGAAGACTTGGCCGACGGGAGCGTCGTACATCACTACCACGTGGCCAGCGAACTGCTGTACGGGGTAATGCTGTCGGACCTGCTCACCGGTGTCACCACCGGTAAGGACGGAAAGCCCATTGAATTTGCGGAGAAGCTGTATCTGCAGTCCAGGCAGCAGCCGGAGGAGTTTGCGCGTTTCATTGTAAAGAACCTCCTCTCCGGTGTCATGGCCTTGCACGACAAAGGCTTCATCCACCGGGACATAGACCCCAGCAACATCATGATTACGGCCGATGGCAAGGTGAAGCTGATAGACTTCGGCATTGCCAAGCGCCTGTCGGAAGTACAGGGGGAGAAGGCGCATCTCACCATGGCCGGCCAGTTTATGGGAAAGGCCGCCTATGCCTCTCCGGAACTGGTTCTGGGCGATGTAACTCATGAAGACCCTACCACGGACCTGTATGCCGTGGGCATTGTCCTGTTCCAGCTGCTAACCGGGCATCTTCCCTTTGACGGACCCCGTCAGGAAGTGCTGGAAGCCCAGCTGAAAACCCCGCCGCCCGTGGCCCAGATCAAGGACAGGAAAATGCGGGCCATCGTTTCCAAGGCCCTGGCCAAGAAACAGGCCGACCGTTACCAGTCCGCCGCCGAGTTCCGGACAGACCTGGAACACACGGTAGTGCGGGAAAAGACGGACCCCGGCTCGGCGCCGGCTTTCAAGAAGCCCGCGGCCGTCGCCAAGGCCCCGTCCGCTTCCGCCCCCAACTGGAAGCTTATCGGAGGCATCGCCGCCGGCGTGGTAGTCATTGCCGGCATCGTCCTGGCACTGGCCTTGCCCAAAAAGCCCAAATCCGTCTCTCCGCCCGCTACGGTGATGGAAGAGCCGGAGATGGTGCGGGACACCACGCCCAGCGCCGTCTGGTATACGCAGGAAGCCATTGCCAAACTGCAGGCCGGTCAGGCATCGGAAGGGGTGGATCTCCTTAACAAAGCCATCGATAAGGATTCCACTTCATCGGCCCTGGCCAATGCCATCATGGCCTCCCTGTACAGTCACGAGGGTGCCTGTGAGGACTTGGGCATAGAGTCTCCGTTCGAGATAGATTACCAGAAGGCCTACGACCTTAGCCGCAAGGCAGTGGAGCAGGACAGTACCTGCTACTATGCCCACTATGAGCTGGCCTATTCCTATGTGAAACGCTATGACCAGATCATCGGCGGGGAAAGGGATGCCAGGAGGGGATTCTGGCATCTGAGGGCCTGTGAGCGTTGGGCCGCCAACAAGGACAACACCCAATTCGCAGAAGAAATCCAAAGCCGGCTGGAGTAAGATATGAGTAAGGGTCAGAATATCCAGGTGGAAGGAAACATGGTGTATCTCCGGGCCAATACCGGGGAATGGTTCTGTTTCGACCGCAATGAAAAGCCGCTGGGCAGCGGGGCCATGGGCACCGTGTACTTCGGACGCTCGTGTACGGACCACTATTACATGGTGGCCATCAAGCGGGTGGCCACCCAAATCGCGGAAATCCCGGCCGTGCGCCAGAGAGCCAAGACGGAAGCCTCCCTGGCTTTCCGTCACCGCAACCTGATTGAAATGGTGGGCTACTGCGAGGAATACCAGGACGAAGGACCCATTTTCATCATCAGCAAGCTGGTTCAGGGTGTCCCTTTGAACAAATACGTGGAACAGCTCCGTAACACCCCGGACTGGGTAAGCCGTATTTGCCGCTGCACGTATCCGGTGATGGACGCCCTTACTTATTTACACGAAAAAGGCATTGTGCATCTGGACATCAAGCCTTCCAACATCATGGTGGAAAACGGAAGCAACATCCGGCTCATGGACCTGGGCATTGCCTTTACTTCCAAACTCATTTCCTCCGGCAACGGTGGTCTCCTGGGTACGGCGGGTTATGCCGCCCCGGAGCAGTATATCCAGAAAGGCCAGACGGAAATCTCTTTCAAAAGTACCACAGACATCTATGAACTGGGTGCCACGCTGTACGATTTACTTAGCGGGACCAAGCCGTACGCGGACAATTCGGATTCGCTCAAGCAGATTCCCGGTGTACCCCGTGCGGTGATGCAGGTACTCAGCAAGTCGTTGCAGAAGTTCCCTGCCAACCGTTACCAGACGGCGCAGGAATTCAAGCAGGCCCTGATGACAGCTGTTTCCGGTAAAAAGAAAGCAGCTGCCAAGTCATCGGCCCCGTCCTGGCTGGTGCCTGTGCTGGTGGGTGTGGGCGTAGCTGTGGTTATTGGAGTATTGCTTATTCTGTTTGTATGAAACAATTGAATACAAGTCTCCCTGTTACCGTATATGCGGACAGCCGCCAAGGTGGCCGGCGGGAGAATCAGGATTCCTGCGCCTGGGGAGACACTCCGGCGGGCTTCCTGGTCACTGTCTGTGACGGCATGGGAGGCGGTCCTTCGGGCAAAGAGGCTTCCAGCCTGGCCACCCATGGGCTCCTTAATTATATCATCGAGCACGGTGAAGAGGAGAAAGACCGCTGCAAACTCATGCGTGCGGCCATCGAATCGGCCAATCAGCGCATCCTGGATGCGGTGGAGGAAGATTCCTCCAAGAAGGGGATGGGAACCACGCTGACGGCGCTCCTGATCAATGCCGATTCGGCTGTCGTGGCCCATGTGGGCGACAGCCGCGTATATCAGTTCCGTCACGGATGCAAGCACTTCCGCACCTTCGACCATTCGCTGGTGTTTGCCAAGGTGCGGGAAGGGGAGATCCGTTCGGAGGAAGAGGCCCGCACGCATCCGGACTCCAATATCATTCTCCGGGCCCTGGGCATTTCCTCTACTGTGAAGCCGGATATTGTGGAACTGGCCTATGAGAAAGGAGACCGTTTCATGCTCTGCACCGACGGAATCTGGGGCATGTTCCCGGAAAAGAAGATTATAGCCATGGCGGCCCGCACTTCGGTACTTACCGGCGCGGTGGAATCCTTGGTAGTACAGGTAGATGAAGAAGGGTTTGCCAACGGGGGTGGTCACGACAACCTTACCCTGGCCCTGCTGGAGACTAAAACTAATTCAAAAAAGAAAGAAAAGATGAGTACCAGGCAACAAATTGTTTTCTATATCCTGGCGGCCGTATGTGCTGTGAGTGTTCTGCTCAACATTATCCTGCTTGTCCGGAACCGCCCGGGCAGGAATGAGGTGGGGCCCACCCAGATGGACTCCCTGGTATATGTGGTGAGCGGCCTCAAGGAGGAACTGCAGGAAACCCAGACCCGCCTCAAGAAGACCGAGGAAAACCATGCCCAGTTTGTGGACGAAGTGAAAAAGGCGGAGGGAAACCAGGGGAAGATTTCTGCGAAAGTGAATCAGGAGCAGAGCAATATCAACCAGGAGAAAGCGGAGCGGGAAAGCCTGAAGGCGGAAATGCAAGGAATCATCAGCCGGACGGAAAAGCTTAAGACCATGTCTGCGAAACCCGGTTTGGATGCCGCTAATAAAGAGAAGGAAGTGGCGGCGGTGCGTGCCGATTTCGAAGCGTTTGCCAAGAAGGCCAGGAAAGCCGACAGCATCGATGCGAAGAATATCCTGAGCTGGCTGAAAGACGATATAGCTAAACAGGATGACGTGAATTATACGCACAAGGGCAAGGCCTCCACGGCCGGCCAGTACAATTCCATCATCGCGGCAATGAAAAGAATATTAAATAGTATATAGCAATAGATTATGAAAATCTACACCATCGGACGTGGGGAGACCAATACCATCCACGTAGAAAACGAATTCGTAAGCCGGCAACATGCGCTCCTGAAGGTGTATCCTTCCGGCAAGATGGAACTGATTGACAAGAGCAGCAACGGTACTTCCATCAATGGGCGGAAACTGAAACCCAACGTAGCCTACAGGGTGCGCCGCAAGGATGTCGTAACCTTTGCCGGACAGGCCAAGTTGGACTGGAGCGAGGTGAAAGACCCCATGAAGGGTTACAGGATTGCCGGCCTCTGCCTGCTTATCGCAGCGGTATTGCTGGGCGGCTTCTTCATTGCAAAGCCCTATCTGTTCAAGACTTCCGGCGATTCCTATGGCGGCGGCGGTGGCGGCGGATATGTCCCTCCTACTGAGCAGCCGGCCGATACCGCCAAAAAGGCGGAAGGAGGCGGCGGAGTGAATGTGAGCGAAGAGCTCAAGAAGATGACGGAGGCCGAAAAACGCAAGAAAGCGGCCCGCAAGAAGAAAGAGGCCGAGGCCAAGAAGAAAGCGGAGGAAGCCAAGAAGGGAGAGTCCGCTCCGGCCGACACCACGGCACCCGGAATGAAACTGGGACTGTAGTCAGAATGAAAATAATAATCTAATATAACACTGTTATGAAACTATTGAAGATCGGCAGCGCTTCCAGCTGCAACATTGTGTACAACAGCGAGTATGTCAGCGGCGTTCACGCAGAGATGCTCCTGACCGACGACGGCAAGATCCTCCTGGAAGACAAGAACAGTCTCAACGGTACCTTCGTTGGCAACAAGCGTCTCACGCCCAACGAGGAAGTCCGTGTGCAGCGGGGAGACCTGGTGCGTTTCGGCGACACCGAACTCAACTGGAACAAGGTTCCCGTGAACTATGGTCCCAAGAACGGGGAGACCTGGTACAATATCGGCTCCAGCCAGAAGGTGGAGATCCCCGTTTCCAGCCCCTTCGTAGGCCGTTTCCATGCCATTCTCATGGAGAAGGACAAGAAGTTCTTCATTATGGATAACGACAGCAAGAACGGCACCCTGGTGGACGGCAAGAAAATCCCTGTGAACAAGTTCGTTCCCATCAAGCGCGGCCAGAGTGTGATTTGCGGTGACTCCGACATCACGGAACAGATCGCTTCCTACATGCCCAACAAGGGCCGCTGGATCAAGCCCGTACTGCTGGGCCTGGCAGCCTGCGCCGCCGTGGTGGGCCTGTTCTTCGGCATCCGCGCCCTGATGGGCAACGGCGGATGGAGCAAGAAGTATGTCCCTGCCGTGGTTTATGTCCAGGCTTCCTATCATTACATCGCCGTGTTTGAAGACAGTCCAATCCCCAAGGCTGTGTGGGACGGAGAGCTGGAGTTCCAGAATTCCCAGTCCTATTCCGCTACGGCTTTCTTCATCGACCGTAAGGGTGTCATGGCCACCAACCGTCATGTTGCGGTTCCGTGGGAGTACGAGGACGAGGCAACCCGTACCGCGCTCATCAACGAGGTAAACGCCCTCCGCAAACGGCTGATCCCGGTGACGGAATGCAACAACATGGACGATGTCAACACCTTGAACGGCACCGAACTGGGTGAAATGATCGTGGCTCAGTGGATGGCTTCCGGAGACCGCTCCCGCGCCAACCTCAACGCCATGATTGACAAGATGCTCCAGGCCAAGATCTCCCTCAAGGGCGTCATGGATTACATCTCCGTAGGCTATCCCGACAGATACTACACGCACATGGACGAACTGGACCGCTGCTTCGTGCTGGGTGAGTCCAAGACGGACGAAAAGGATATTGCCTTGCTGCAGCTCAACGTCAAGAAAACCCCGGATGATATCGTAAATGTCATCGACATCGAGACCAAGGTTTATGAAGGCGCCATCGAGCCCCTGGCCGATAAGCTTGTCATGATCGGTTATCCGCGCGGCACCATGCACGCCCTGGTGGAAAGCACGCACTCCATGCAGCCCGTTATCCGCGAAACCATGGTGAGCATGAAGCCGGACCGTTACTCCTTTGAGTATCAGGGTGAATCCATCGGCGGAGCCAGTGGCTCTCCCATCTTCAATCCCAAGAACGGAATGCTGTACGGTGTAAACTGGGGCCGCTGGACGGCCGGTGCCACCTTCGGCAAGGCCTGTAAGGCCCAATTCTTGAAAGAACTCTACAACGAGTATAAAGACATCCTCTAATAACAATGATTGGAATTAAACGGATTTTAATATTTATCTGTTTGACTCTCTGTGCTCTGGGTCTCCGGGCACAGAGCGTCAAATGGTCTGTTCCGCCGGAGTATGAATCTCTGGAGCAGGTTACCGAAAAGCTTTACAAAGTAACTACCGTAAAGGGGGTGGGCCTGGTAACCCGGGATGGGAAAGTGGTTATTGAACCCGAAGAAGTGGATAAGATCACCATTTTCTCGGAAGGTTTGGCCGTCGCCATGAAGGCCGATAAAAACAAGAATTACCGTCTTGTAGGTATCGTTTCCGAAGACGGTGACCTGCTGGTACCTCCCGGAGAGTATTATATAGGTGACTATCCTTTCTTCTCAGAGGGTATGTTCCCGGTGTTCAACAAGAAAGGAGCCTATGGTTTCCTGGACAAGGAAGGCAGCCTGGCCGTGGATTGCAAATACTCTGCAGTGCATCCTTTCTGCCAGGGCTATGCCCTTGTGGGACTGGGAAAGCCCAGCAAGAACGGTTCCGTTTCCGGTGATCCGCTCAATTCCAAGGATCCGGTAACTTATGTAGACCGCAACGGAGTGGAGATCTCCCTGGACAAAAGCATCGGTAAAATCACCTTCGGCACCTCTTTTTACAACGACGAGGCCGTGGTGAAAACCAAGAGCGGCAGCTTTGCCACCATCGGCACCAACGGACAACTTGTCCAGCTGGACGTGAAACCCAACCTCAAATTCGACTGGAAATACCGCCTTTCAGACGAAAAGCAGCCGGAAGGCTATCAGGAGCCCATTGTCATCGATGGTCCCACTACTTTCCAGGATAACGGGAAATACGGTTACATCAAGGGAAGCCGCCGCATCCTGGCCGCCCAGTTCGAGGATGCGCATCCGTTCATTGACGGTTACGCCGTGGCAACCGTGAGTTCCGGAGCCACCGGCATCCTTAAATTGATTGACGGGGAAGTGACCTGCTCCCTGGAGCGGGGCTCCGTGGCGGTTGCCGAGAAGGGCAAGGAAGGCGTTGCCGCCGTAGTAACCCTTCCGCCCGAATTCAAGGACGATGATATCAACGTCCGCTGTTTCGGCGAGGACCACAATTCCCAGTTCACCCTTCGCGGAGACGGAACCACAAAACGTACTGCGCAGTATGTGTTGCCCAGTTCCAAGCACAATGTGGAGATAACCTGCAACGGTCTGGTCATCTATTCCGGAGAGTTCGATGCCCTCGGAGGTGTCGGCTCCATCACGGTAGCTGCCGCTACAACAGCCAACCGTGCCAACCAGAATGACGAGCAGCCGTTTGTCGTAACCTTCACCAATACCGGTAAGCAGGATACCAAAATAACCGTCTCCATCTCCGGAGCCAATGTATCGGCCAAGAAAGCCACCCTTACGGTGAAGGCCGGACAGAAAGCCCGCATCAGCGGCACCTTCCTCAAGGTTACCAAGACGGAGTACCGCAAGATTACCATCACTTACGACGATGAGACTGTGTCCAAGTCGCTGCAGGTGAAACCCATTTTCGACTAAATTATGAAAAAGAGAATCCTATTGGCCCTGGCGGCCCTCGCCGCTGGCTTTTCACTATCGGCCCAGGAGGTTGCGCTGAAGAACGGAACCCTTTATACGGGCTATGTCTCCGAGCAGACCCCTGCCGGAAAGGTTTGCATTACTTATTCCGGAGCCCAGTTTTCCGCCCCGGGAGATTCACTGAAGGTCTATTCCAACGGAGACAATACCCAAATCCGCTGGGGAGACAAGTTCTTTGAGTCTGTGTATATCCTGGAAGAAGGGGATATGGTTACCTTCCAGACTTACCAGTCCGGTTCGGTATATGTAAAGCTGGCCGACATAGATTGGATCAGCTATCCTTACATGGAGTCGGTGCGTGACGTGGTGGTCACTTCGGAGCAAACTTACGAGGGGCACATCATGGAAACGGTAGTGGGCAAGTATATAAAGATGAACGTGAACGACCGTGTGGTCACCATCTCCGACAAGAAGATCCGCAGTCAGTCCCGCGTTTCTGCCGATAAGGAAAAGAGCTTGAATATCAAGATGTTCCCTTACCTTGATGTCTATGATGTAAAGGATATGGCCACGCTTACGGGTGCTCTGGTATCGCAGAATTTCGTGGATGGTTCCGCTATTTTCCTAACCCGGGACGGCTCCCTGATGCCACTCTCCGTGAGCAAGATCACCGGAATCCGCAAGGTTCCCAACGAGGCCTATGACGATACCGCTCCTGTAGAAGCCGATACGGTGGACGTCCGCATCAATGGCAAACCGGCCCTTTGGCTGGAGGCAAAGATTGACAAGAAGAAAGAGATTGTGTCCTTCTCCATCAAGGACCTTGGAAAGAACATTCTGGCCGTGACCGACAGTTATGTATCTGTGAACATGGTGGAAAAGAAGGATATGATGCTGCTCCCGTTCGACCCGTTCTCTGCCAAGAGTCAGAGCATCACTTTGGGCAAGGCGAGTGAACTGGCGGAAGACGTGGCCATCAAACCTTCTTCCGCGATGACATCCTTAGGCCGCAAGATTATGGAATACGACGAGGTAAAACCTGGCTTCTATCTGGTTGTAGATGTGAAAGGCGCACGCGTCGCCCCGCTATGGGTCACAGGCCGATGATGATCAGCCCTGGACTTGTAATCAAAAAACCGGAGTGCCATCGCACCCCGGTTTTTTGTGATGGGACAGGATCTTATTTCCTTACGAATTCCACACGACGGTTTTTGGCCCGGCCTTCTTCTGTCTTGTTATCGGCAACGGGTTCGTGCGAGCCTTTGCCCACAGGGGTAAGGCGGTCATAACTGATGCCCAGTTCTACCAGGCGGGCCACAATGGCCTCGGCTCGCTGCTGGCTGAGTTTATCGTTGGTGGCGTCCGACCCGGTATTGTCGCAGTGACCTTGTACTTCGTACTTGAGATCCGGATATTTGTTCATCAGATCCCGGATGCGGAGAATCTCCTGGTCGGCTTCCGGCTTTAATACGGCCTTACCCGTGTCGAAGGTAATAGCGTAAGTGACAATCTTTTCTGTTTCCTGAGGTGCGGCGGCCTTGGGCGTAGCACAAGAGGCTAAAAGCAGGGTGGCAAAGCCCAGCAGAGCAATAACGGATCGTTTCATAGGAATTCTTTTTGTGTTATCTGTGCAAATATAAGCAACTTTACCGCAAATAACAACAAGTCTACAGCGCCAGCAGCGTTTCCACATCTTTCTTCTCGCCCACGATCCACAGATTGTCACCGTCTTCCAACGGAAGAGTGGCGTTGGGGATGTGCAGGGTGCCATCGGCCTTTTCTATGCCGGCTACCAGGCATTTGTGGCGGTTTCTGAGACCGGTGTCCTTGAGGGATTTGCCCAGGAAAGGGGAAGAGGGGCCCACGGGAAGGCGGCGGAGGATCATCTCTCCGTCCCCGTAATCTTCCGGCCGGGTGCTGTGGCTGCGATGCAGTTCGGCCCCGAAGGCTTCCAGGTCCTTGTCCGTTCCAATCACCTGGATGCGGTCCTGCGGACAGATACGGGCCGATGCGTTGGGGATGTTGAAACGCCTGTCGCCCCGGATGATGGCCACTACCTGTACGCCGAAGCGTTGACCCAGGTTCAGGTCATGGAGGGAGGCTCCGGCCCATTCCACATCGGCCGGGATGTCAAAATCGGCCAGGTGCAGGTCCTTGTCCAGCAGGCGGGAGGCGTATTCCGGCTTCTTCTGGCCCAGGTATTCCTCCCGCAGTTCCCTGGATCGCAGGTTGGTTAGGAAGGTCTCTTCCAGGCGCCGGGACTGCTTCTTGGTGAGGCGGCTGAACATGAGGTAGGCCACTACGGCCACTGCCAGCAGCAGGAGTATGAGGATGGAGACGTGGAAAAGGCGGGCCAGGACGTAGAAAACGAAGCCCATGGCCAAGGCCAGACGGAGAACCACGCTGGCGGCCAGCGGAGCCCGGTTGGCCGGACTGGCTTCCCAGAGGGTCTTGAACTCTTCGGACCTGTTCTTCTTGACCATGATGGCCCTGAGGAACGGAGCCAGGGCAAGCATGATAACCACGGCTACCACTACATGCGACCAGATGCCGGGAATCCATTTTTCGGCCAGGGGCAGCAGCAGCTGGAGGCCCAGGATGCAGATGGCAACGCACAGGATGCCGTAAATGAGGACTATCTGTCCCAGTGCGCTCAGGTACTTTTTCCAGGGGCTCTCCTTGGCGGCCACCGGATCCGACGCTTCTGCATAACCGTCCAGGAAGGTCCGAACCTTTCCGGGCAGATGCTTGTAGATGAATCCATAGACCGGATCGGCCAGGCGGATCATGTACGGGGTGAGGAAGATGGTAACTACGGATACGGCCACCACAATGGGGTACAGGAAATCGCTGGTCACCCCCAACGCCACACCCAACGAAGCGATGATGAAGGAGAATTCACCAATCTGGGTGAGGGATAAACCGCTTTGCACCGCTGTCTTTAGAGGCTGGCCGGAGAGCAGCACGCCCACCGTGGCAAAGAAGGACTGGCCCACTATCACGGTAATGGTGATAATGAGGATGGGCAACCAATACTGTACTATCATGGCCGGATCCACCATCATGCCCACGGACACGAAGAAGATAGCGCCAAACAGGTCTTTCACCGGTTTAACCAGGCGCTCAATATGTTCGGCCTCAAGCGTTTCCGCCAGGATGGAGCCCATGATAAAGGCACCGAAGGCTGCCGAGAAACCGGTTTTGGCCGCTACTACCACCATCAGGAAGCACAGGCCCAGGGATACCACCAGGAGGGTTTCGTCATTCATCAGGGACCGGGTCTTCCGGAGGATGAGCGGAATGAGGTAGATGCCCACCACCAGCCACAGCACCAGGAAGAAAACCAGTTTGAGGATGCTTCCCACCAGTTCTCCGCCTTCAAAGTTGGATGAGACGGCCACGGTGGACAGGACCACCATGAGAACCACCGCCAGGATGTCTTCCAGGATAAGGATGGACATTACCAGGCCGGCGAATTTGTTCTTGGAGAGCCCCAGGTCCTCGAAGGCCTTGTAGATGATGGTGGTGGAGCTCATGCAGATCATGCCGCCCAGGAAAAGGGCGTCCATTTTGCTCCAGCCGAAGGCCGATCCCACCAGGAAGCCCACCAGGATCATCCCGAAGATGATGGTGAGGGCGGCGATGATGGCGGGACCGCCCACCTTCACAATCTTCTTGAAACTGAATTCCAGTCCCAGGGCGAAGAGCAGGAAGATAACGCCGATATCCGACCAAACATGAATGCTCGCCGCGTCCATTACCGAGGGCGTGAGGGCAAAGTGGGGACTGGCAATGAAGCCGGCCACAATGTAGCCCAGCACAAGCGGCTGCTTGAGCTTCTTGAAAATGAGCGTCATCACGCCGGCACAGATGAGGATCAGCGCCAGGTCGGCAATCAGCGGGGCAAGTTCACTCATAAGGCGGAATCCAGAAATTGGATGTACCCGGGGATGGAGAGGTTATAGGCGCGTGGTCCGGCAAGGATTTCTCCTTCCGGGGAAAGGATCAGGTAATTGGGCTGGGCGTTTACGCCAAAGCGGGTGCGTGCCACATAGGAATTCACGCTGCCGATGGTCTTGAGCGTCTTTCCGGCCGGCGTGGTGAGCCATCGGCCTTCCGGCAGTTTGGTTTTGTCGTCCGTGTAAAGGGCCACTATCACAAAGTTCTCCCTTAAGCGCCTGAGCACATCCGGATCGCTCCATACGCGGGCTTCCATCTCCCGGCAGTTCACGCAACCATGGCCGGTCACGTCCACAAAAACGGGTTTTCCCGATGCCTTGGCGGCTTCCAGCCCCTCTTCCAGGGTAAAGTAGCCGTCCAGCCCGTGGGCTATTTTGAGCCCGTAGGTGTTGCCGGAAGAGCTGTTGCCGGAGGAGGAAACCGTTGCGCCGGAGCCCAGTACGAAGTCCTGGGTCTCAATGGGCGGCAGGTAGCCGGAGAGACCCTTCAGGGGAGCGCCCCACATGCCCGGTACCAGATAGACTACAAAGGAAAATACGCCGATGGCCAGCAACAGCCGGACAATGCTCACGTGATCCCTGGTTTCGTCGTATTTGAAGCGGATCTTCCCCAGCAGATACAGCCCCAGCAGAGTGAAGATCACAATCCACAGGGCCAGGTACACTTCCCGGTCCAGGATGTGCCAGTGATAGGTTTGGTCGGCCGTGGAAAGGAATTTGAGACCCAGGGCCAGTTCCACGAAGCCCAGCACCACCTTCACGGAATTGAGCCAGCTGCCGCTCTTGAGTTTCTTGAGCAGCTGCGGGAACAGGGCGAAGACAGTGAAGGGGAGGGCGAAAGCCACCGAGAAGGCCAGCATGGTTACCATGGGCGTCCAGAACTGCCCCTGGGTGGACTTCAGCAGCACCGAGCCCACGATGGGACCCGTGCAGGAGAAGGATACCAGCACCAGCGTAAGCGCCATGAAAAACACGCCTGCAAGGCCTCCCTTGCCCGATTTCGCATCGGCCGATGTACTCCAGGAGGAAGGGAGGGTAATCTCAAATGCGCCAAAGAAGGAAAGGGCGAAGATGAAGAATACCAGGAAGAAGAGGATATTGGGCAGCCAGTGCGTGGCCAGCCAATTGAAGATATCGGCCGTGACGGTCTCTCCGCCGATAAGGCGGGTTAGGCCGAAGAGCAGCACCACCGGCACTGTGTACAGCAGCACGATGAAGACCCCGTACATGAAGGCCTTGAAACGGCCCTGGTGTATGTTGTCCGAAGCCTTGAGGAAGAAGGATACCGTCATGGGCACCATGGGGAAGACGCAGGGGGTGAGGAGCATGGCCAGCCCCCACAGGATGGCTTCCAGCAGCAGGGCCCAGAGACTGCCGTCGCTTTGTTTTTCCGGGTCCCCGATGGCGCTGGAGTGGGCATCGGCCTTTCCCAGGGCGACGGAGAATCCATACTCTTCCGGGAAACCGCACATGTCGTCCGTGCAGGCCTGCCAGGTAAGCGTCCCTTCCAGAGAGGTCCCTTCCGGAGCCGTCACTTCCTGGGAGAAGACAGCTTTGTTGAAGAAGACCGGTCCCCCTTTATAGTCCGTTGGGGTAGATTCTTCCGATATGGGCCCTGCAGTTACGTCAGAAGCATAATTCACTTCGAAAGGCAGGCCTATTTCCGGGGCTATGCCGTATATGTGCTGTCCGGATGCGATGGTGCCGGTAAAGCTTACGCGGAAGGTCTGTTCCGCCACTTTCCGGGCTTCCACCTTCCACGTGGCCGATGGCCCCTGCGCAAAAGCGGCGACGCTCACCAGGAGCGCCGCAAAGGCCGATAGGAACCTACTTCGCATAGGCTACGGACCGGGTTTCCCGGATTACGGTGATCTTCACCTGTCCGGGATATGTCATTTCGTCCTGGATCTTCTTGGCGATGTCTCCGGAGAGGACTTCGGCATCGTGGTCGCTCACCTGTTCCGCACCCACGATTACGCGGAGTTCGCGGCCGGCCTGGATGGCATAGGCCTTGGTTACCCCCGGATACGAGGCGGCCAGATTCTCCATGCCCTTGAGGCGCTTGATGTAGCTTTCAATCACTTCCCGGCGGGCACCCGGACGGGCACCGGAGATGGCGTCACCCACCAGCACCAGCGGTGCATAGAGGGAAGTCATCTCGCATTCCTCGTGGTGGGCGCCGATGGCGTTGCAGATTTCCGGTTTTTCCTTGTACTGCTCGGCCAGCCGCATACCCAGCAAGGCGTGCGGCAGTTCCGGATCTTCCTCACTCACCTTACCGATATCGTGCAGCAGGCCGGCGCGTTTGGCGATCTTGGGGTTCAGCCCCAGTTCGCTGGCCAGGATGGCGCAGATGTTGGCCACTTCCCGGGAGTGCTGCAGCAGGTTCTGGCCGTAGGAAGAACGGTATTTCATGCGGCCGATCATCCTTACCAGTTCCATGGAGAGGCCGTGGATGCCCAGGTCTATGCAGGTGCGCTTGCCGGTTTCCAGGATCTCTTCTTCCAGCTGCTTCTGAACCTTGGCCACCACTTCCTCGATGCGGGCGGGATGGATACGTCCGTCCACCACCAGCTGATGCAGGGCCAGGCGGGCCACTTCCCGGCGCACCGGGTCGAAGGCGCTGAGGAGGATGGCGTCCGGAGTGTCGTCCACCACGATTTCCACGCCCGTGGCAGCCTCCATGGCGCGGATATTACGTCCTTCCCGGCCGATGATGCGGCCCTTGATGTCGTCGTTCTCGATGGGGAAGGTGGTTACGGCATTTTCAATGGCCGTTTCCGTTGCCGTGCGCTGGATGGTATTGATAACGATGCGTTTGGCTTCCTTGGCGGCGTTCAGGCGGGCTTCGTCGATGCAGTCGTTGATGTAGGCCTGGGCCTCGGTGCGGGCTTCGGCCTTCATGCTCTCCATGAGCTGGGCCTTGGCGTCCTGGGCGCTCATGCCGGCGATGGTCTCTATCTGGTGGATCACCTGGCCGCGGAGCTCCTCGTATTCGTCTTCTTTGACCTTGAGGGCGTCCTGCTGGTTTTTGAGAAGGATTTTCTGGTTTTCCAGTTCCTTGTTCTTGCGGTCGGCCTCGTTCATCTTCTGGTTAAGGGTGTTCTCCTTCTGTTTCACGCGGTTTTCCGCCTCCCGGATCTGGGCGTTCTTCTCGTTCACCATCTTCTCGTGCTCGCTCTTGAGGGACAGGTACTTCTCCTTGGCCTGGAGGATACGCTCGTTCTTGATCTTTTCTCCCTCGATTTCCGCTTTTTCCAGGATATCATCCTTCTTGCCTTTGAGGATGGCGCGACGGATGAGTATGTAGATGACAAGGGCTAGGATGGCCCCCGCCACAAATCCGATAATTAAGCTTACGATATCCATAAAAATATATATATGTTGGTTTAAGTTTTCACAAATAAAGGCAGTTCCCTTCCGGGAGCTGCCTGATGGAAAAAAAGCCGTCATCATCTAGTCAGAAAATCTTAATGAATAAGATTTGGGTCCCGACCGGTTGCTGGTATCCCGTCTAAGCGGGCCCGCCATCCCCGGCCTGAGTCAACCCGGCGCGTTGAAACGTGTTGATTTCAGCTATCGATGGACGACGGCTTTATTTTGTTTGGATGTCCTGCAGATAGCGGTCCAGGTCTCTCTCCAGCTGCACCCGTTCGTTTTCCGCCGCTTCCGACTCCTTCTGGAGGCCGATGCGGTATACGGTCTCGTTCAAAGCCACCAGGGACATGAGGTCCATGATGGTTTTGTCCGGATTCTTCCGGGTATAGGCAGCGAGGCGTTTGTTGATGGCTTCGGCGGCCAGCCGGTACACTTCCTCCTGTTCCGGGGAAGTGGCCATGAGGTTGTAGGTGCGGCCTGCAATCTTTATGCTGATCTTCTGGTCCATCGTCAATCCTCCAGGCAGGAGATGCATTTACCGATCTCCCTGATGAGTGTATCCACCTTTTCCCGGGCGGCAGCCTTGTCTCCGCCGCCGGTGAAGGCTTCTGTGAGTTTCCGGGTCTCTATCTCGGATTCCAACTCCATAATCTGCTCCCTGAGGTTTTTCCCGGTTTCCTTGCACTCATGTAGCTCCTCGCGGAGTCTTTGGTTCTCCGCTTTCTCAGCCTCATAGAGCGCAATCAGCTGTTCGATTCTTGTCCTTAAACCTTCCAGCATAGCCGGTTCTTAACCTAATTCTGCAAATTTAATAAAAATCTTGCGAAATTCCGCGCTAATCCTTGAAAAATTACAGGATTGTAATGAGTTTCTTGAACAGATGCGTCATGCGGTCCGCGGCGGCATCGGCAGCTTTTACTATGGCTTCGCCGTCCGTCACGTAGTCTTCGTCGTCCGTGGCATGGGCCACATCCGTGATTACGGACATGCCGAAGACCGGGATGCCGCTGTGGCGGGCCACTATCACCTCCGGGGTGGTGGACATGCCCACGGCGTCTGCGCCGATGGCGCGGAAGTAGCGGTATTCGGCCGGTGTCTCATAGGACGGGCCGGTGATGGCTACGTATACTCCCTTCTGGAGGGCGATGCCTTCCCGGGCGGCAATATCTTCCGCCTTTCGGATAAGGGTGGGGTCGTAAGGACGCGTCATGTCCGGGAAACGGGGACCGAATTCGTCCATGTTGGGGCCGATGAGGGGATTGGGCAGCAGGTTGATATGGTCCTTGATGATCATGAGGTCTCCCACGTGGAAGCCCAGGTTGGTGCCGCCGGCGGCATTGGAGACGAACAGGTACTGGATGCCCAGGACCTTCATCACCTGGATGGGAAGCGTTACCTGATGCATGGTGTAGCCCTCGTAATAGTGGATGCGGCCCTGCATGGCTATCACTTTCTTTCCGCCCAGGTCTCCCACGATGTAGTTTCCCTTATGGCCGATGGCGGTGGAGGCGGGGAAACCGGGAATGTCCCGGTAGGAGATTACAAGGGGATTCTCTATTTCGTCGGCCAGCTTGCCAAGGCCGCTGCCCAGGACTATACCCACTACGGGCTGGATGCCGCCTAACTTTTCCCGTACAAAGCGGGCGGCGGCATGGATGGTTTCCAGTGGATTCATATTCAGATGTTTTCGATGAGTTTAATGAAAAGATTGGTCATTTTTACGGCGGCGGCGTTGGCGGCTTTCACCACGTCTTCCCCGTCGTTCTGGTAATCTTCCGCATAGTCGTCATGCGCCTCGTTGGTAATTACGGACATGCCAAAGACGGGGATGCCGGCATGGCGGGCCACGATGACCTCCGGGACGGTGGACATGCCCACGGCGTCTGCTCCGATGGTGCGGTAGAACTTGTATTCCGCCGGTGTCTCATAGGACGGGCCGGTATCACCCAGATAGACGCCCTGCTGGAGCTCTATGCCCATCTCTCCGGAGAGCGAGAGGGCCAGTTTGATGAGGGCCGGGTCGTAGGGCCGGGTCATGTCCGGGAAGCGCGGTCCCTCGTCTTCCATGTTGGGGCCGATGAGGGGATTGGGCAACAGGTTGATGTGATCCTTGATAATCATGAGGTCTCCCACGTGCAGCTTGAAGCTTACCCCGCCCGCGGCATTGGAGACAAACAGGTATTTGATTCCCAGGCCGATCATTACCCGGATGGGGAGCACTACGTTTTCCATGCCGTAGCCTTCGTAGTAGTGGATGCGGCCCTGCATGGCGATGACGGTTTTTCCGCCCAGCTTGCCCACGATGAAGTTACCCTTGTGCCCGACGGCGGTGGAAACGGGGAAGCCGGGGATGTCCCGATAGGGAATAACCAGCTGGTCTTCAATTACATCGGCCAGTTTCCCAAGGCCGCTTCCCAGCACGATGCCGGCCACAGGCCTGCGTCCTTTGAGCCAGTCTTTAACGCAGCCGGCTGCAATCTGTATCTTTTCTATTCTGGGGTCCATGGTTATGGTATGTGGTTAGTGTGGTTGCAAGAAAAGCCGGCATGTGGAGATGCCGGCTATGGTTTTAGAATTCTTCGCTTTCCTGATCCTCCCGAGGGGTATACTGTCGGATGGGCTGGTCGTGAAGGAGGTCGTGCAGGATGTACTGGACAGCCTCCTGGAGTCCTTCCTGGAATTTCTCGAAGTCTTCCTTGTAAAGAAATATCTTGTGCTTGTCAAATACGAAAGAGCCGTCCCGCTCTACGCGGCGCTTGCTTTCCGTGATGGTGAGATAAAAGTCATTGTTGCCCTTCGTGGCCTTCACGTCAAAGAAATACGTACGCTTTCCGGCCCGGACGGGTTTGGAGTAAACGTCTTCCGAGTTTCGCTCCTGGGAATGGCCCCTTTCATAATCTTCGTACATAGCGTATATAATTTTGTTTACACTTACAAATTTAGGGAAATTATTGAAAAAACACTAACTTTGTACAAATTTATTTGATTGACATTATGCTCAACAGACGTATCCTAAGAATTAAGGCGTTCAAGGTCCTGTATTCGTATGCAGAGAACCCGGACCTCACGTTGAAAGAGGCGTTACAGAATCTGGATACATCCGCCGAGGCCACCAGGGACCTGTATCTTTACCTGCTGGCGCTCATTCCCGCCCTCACCTCAGAGGCCGCCCGCCGCACGGAGGCCGCCCGGGGTAAATTCAACCCCACGGAAGAGGAACTGCACCCCAACCTCAAATTCGTGAACAACCGCGTATCGGCCCTCCTGGAGGGAGATCCGGATTTCCAGCGGCTCCTGGAAAAGAAGAAACTCTCCTGGGAGCAGAACGACGCCTTTGTGCATGCGCTCTATGAAACTGTGAGATCCCGCCCCTGGTATGCGGAATACATGGCTTCCCCGGAAGACTCCCTTTCCCGGGACGTAGCGCTCTGGAAGCACGTTTTTGAGGAAGAGCTGGAAGACAGCGAAGACCTTTCCGCCATCCTGGAAGACCAGTCCATCTATTGGAGCGACGATCTGGCCTATGCCCTCATGGTATGCCTCCGTTCGCTGGACGGGATGGCTGTCTTCGGCCGATGGAGCTATCCGCCGCTGTATCAGAGCGAACAGCTGTCGGCCCAGGGCAGGAAGGTGGAGGACGACCGTCAGTTCGTCCACTCGCTGGTATCGGCCGCCTACGGGCGTTTCAAGGAGTATTATGACCTGGTGGCGGGCTCCGTCTCCAAGTGGGACCGGGACCGCCTCTATACCACAGATATCGTCCTCATAGCCATGGGACTGGCAGAGGCGGCAACCTTCCCGGACATCCCTCTCAAGGTAACCATCAACGAGTACGTGGAAATCTCCAAGTATTATTCCACCCCCAAGAGCCGCGGCTTCGTGAACGGCCTCCTGGACCGCCTCCTCAAAGAAAGATTAAACTAATTCACAATTATGCATACACTAGTAATTTATTTCCTTCAGGCTGCACCTCAGCAGCAGCCCAGCGCCCTTCCCACCATCCTCATGTTCGGTGCCATCATCCTGGTGATGTGGCTGTTCATGATCCGTCCCCAGCGCAAGCAGCAGAAACAGCTGCAGGAGTTCCGCAACTCCCTCAAGAAAGGGGACAAGGTGGTCACCGCCGGCGGTATCTTCGGCGAGATCGTGGAAGTGAACGAAAAGACTGCCCTCATCCGCGTAGACGGAGACGTAAAACTCCGCGTGGACAAGCAGAGCCTGGTTAAGGACTATTCAGAGGCCGAGTACCAGAAGTAAAACCATGGAGTGGGGAAGAAGCTGGGTGGCGCTCGTCGTGGCGCTGCTCCTTGCCAGTCTTGTCTGGATCCTGAGCAATCTTTCCCAGACGTATTCCGGGACGGTGAGCGTCCCGGTCATGGCCCGCTGCAACCTGGAGGGCCATCAGAGCCTGTCGTCCAACACGGTGCTGGTGAGCGCCCGCTGCCGTACCCAGGGGTTCCGCCTGGTGCGGGAGCAGAGCCGCCGGGAGCGGAAGACCCTGGTAGTGGATTTCTCTCCGGTCGATTTGCACCGTACGGGGACGGAGACTTTTTGTGTAATCGGCGGAGCCATCAATTCCTATGTAAACCAGTTCTTCGGGGACGAGACCACCGTTGAGGCTTTCATTACGGACACCCTCCGTTTCATTTTCCCTCGGGAAAACCATAAGAAGGTGCCCGTAGAGGTGCCCATGACCGTCCATTGCCGTTCCCAGTTCATGCAGAGCGGTCCGTTCCGCACCTCTCCGGATTCGGTGACGGTGTACGGGGAGGACGCCCGGCTGGAAGGCATAGAGAAGGTATCCACCGGCCGGCTGGTATTGTCGGATGTACACGACACCCGGAGCGGCATCCTGCGCCTGAATCCCATCGCCGGCGTCCGCCTGTCGGTGGAACAGGTGGGTTATGAACTGCCCGTCACCCGCTACGTGGAACTCCGGAGCACCCTTCCCGTAGAGGTGAGGAATGCCCCTGCCGGACATGAATTGCAGGTTTTCCCGGCCACGGCGGAGGTGGTGCTCCGCTGCGCTTTCCCGCTGGTTAAAGACCCGCTTCCGGAATTCCGCATCTATGTGGATTACAAGGATTTCGCTGCGTCCATTAACGGACGTTGCGTTCCCCATGCGCTGCGCCTTCCAACCGGTGTCCTGGAATACCGGGTTCAGCCGGAGGTGTTCGACTGCATAGAATCGGCCCAATGAAAACCGTCATTGTCACAGGCGGGATCGGCAGCGGCAAATCGGCCGTCTGCGCCCTGCTCCGGGAGCGGGGGATTCCGGTCTATGACTGCGACTCCCGCGTCAAGGAACTTTACGACGAGGATCCTTCCCTTGTACCTGCCCTGGAAGAGGCGCTGGGCGTTCCGTTGCGAGACAAAGCCGGCCTGCTGGACAGGGCCGCCCTGGCGCGGCGCATCTTCCCGGACCCTCAGGCCCGTGATGCTGTGGAGGCCGTGGTTTATCCGGCTCTGCTGAAAGACTTTATGTCCTGGCGCGCTGCGCACTCTAAAACGCCTTTCGTGGCACTGGAGTCGGCCGTCATCCTTTCCAAACCCCTTTTCCGAGGCATTGCTGACGCAGTGGTGGTGGTGGATGCCCCGGAGGAAATACGCCTCCGCCGTGCCATGGAGCGGGACGGCGCTTCGCAGGAGGCTGTCCGGGAGCGGATGGCCGCCCAGCAGCTCCTTATCCCGGCCGATGCCTGCGTCATCCGCAACGAAGGCACCCCGGAAGACCTCCGAAAGGAGGTCGAACGCGTTTTTTTCGGCAAAAATGACTATATTTGTAAACTATTGAATAACGAAACCCGAATAATGAAAACAGATCTGGCAAAAACCCTTTCCATCCGTGGTCAGCACGGACTGTTCCTGTATATCGCCCAGTCCCGCACCGGCGCCATCGTAGAGGCCTTTGAAGACAAGAAGCGCTCCAATTTCAGCGCCAATGCCGGCATCACCACCCTGGCCGATATTTCCATCTACACGGACGAAGGTGAGGTGAAACTCCAGGACGTCTTCGGCAAGATGCACGAAGTGCTGGGAGACAAGGACGCCCCTTCCGCCAAGGCGGACCCCAAGGAACTCAAGGCTCTTTTCGACAAGGCCCTTCCCAACTACGACTCGGAGCGTTTCTACGTATCCCACATGAAGAAGGTGGTGGAGTGGTACAACGCCCTCAAGAAGTACGCTTCCCTGGATTTTGTAACAGACGAGGAGAGAGAAGCCGAGGCTGCCGGTAACGCGGAGGCCTAGTCCATGCCCTCGCTGCAGGTTATCACCCTGGGGTGTTCCAAAAACACCGTAGACACCGAGCATCTGCTCTATCAGGTACGCGGCTCGTATGAGCTGGTGCCGGAAGGCGAATCCCGCCCCTGGGTGGATGTGCTGGCGGTGAATACCTGCGGTTTCATCGGAGACGCCAAGCAGCAGTCCATCCAGACCATCCTCGCCGCCGCGGCCAGGAAAAAGGCCGGTGAGGTGGGGAGGCTGCTTGTTTTCGGCTGCCTGTCCCAGCGCTATGCATCCGAGCTCCCGGAACTGATCCCGGAGGTGGACGGCTGGTTCGGCGCCCGCACGCTGGACCCGCTGGTGGAGGCCCTCGGCTGCAGGCCGGACCCTTCGCAGCGGCATCGCCGTGTCCTCACGGACGGCATCCATCCCTATGCATACCTGAAAATTTCGGAAGGCTGTGACAGGCGCTGCTCGTACTGCGCCATTCCCTTCATCCGCGGGCCGCACCGTTCCGTCCCCATGGAACTGCTGGTCCGGGAAGCGGAGGAACTCTCCGCCCAGGGTATCCGGGAGCTTATCATCATAGCCCAGGATACCACGTATTATGGCCTGGACCTGTATAAAAAGCGCATGCTGGCGCCCCTGCTGAGGAAGCTTTCGGAGGTGGAGGGTATCGAGTGGCTCCGCATCCATTATTCGTATCCGGCCGATTTCCCAGAGGACGTCCTTGATGAGATGGCCAACAATCCCAAGGTGTGCCGATACATGGATATCCCGCTCCAGCATATCTCGGACCGGGTTTTGGACAATATGCACCGCCATGTGGACGGCGCCTGGACGCGGGAACTCATCCGCAGGATGCGGGAGCGTGTGCCCGGCGTGGTACTCCGGACCACCCTTATAGTGGGACATCCCGGAGAGAAGCACAACGACTTCGAGCAGCTGCTGGATTTCGTGCGGGAAGCCCGCTTCCAGCGGCTGGGCGCTTTCACCTATTCGGAAGAGGAGGGGACCTACGATGCGGAGCACTTCCCGGACAGCGTTCCGGAGCGCACCAAGAAGAACCGCCTGAATACCCTGATGGAGCTTCAGCGTGGCATATCCCTTGCATACAATGAATCCCGGATCGGCACCCGGGTCCGCGTGCTGGTGGACGATTATTCGGACGGCGTCCTGGTATGCCGGAGCGAATTCGAAAGCCCGGAGGTGGACGGGGAGATCCTGGTAGAATATACGGCGGAGGCTTTTGGGGGTAAGGAAGCACAATCCCTTGTGGGCAAGTTCCTTACGGTCCAAATAACCGCAGCCGATGAGTATGACCTTACAGCAGAAGTAGTATGAAACGGATAGTTTGGCTGGTGGCCGCCCTGATAGGGCTGGCCTCCTGCTCGCCTGAGATTTACACGTATTATCTGGATGTGCGCAGGCCTTCGGACTCCGGTCTGGACCTTGCCCGCAAATCCATGGCCCTGGTCTATATGGACGGGGATGTCCCGGCCGATACGGCCTTCAACCGGAGCATGGCCTCCTCCCTGGCCCGTGCCCTGGAGGAAGATTACTTCGGCGGGGAAGAGGTGATAGGCATTTACCGGATCCCCAAGGCCGACAGCCTGTCGCTGGATATGATGCACTCGCTGGTGATGGATACCGGAGAAGATGTTATCTTCCTCATAACCAGCGCGTTGGGTGAACCCGTGATGGAGACTAACCAGGAAGTCCACAATGCCCGCTCGGTAGATTCGGCCTATGTTTGCCCGGCCCAGGTGCCGCTGAATACGGCCCTGTATATCTACGACAGCATGGGAGACGACGTGGTACGCCGCTTCAACGGCAACACCGTCCTGCGTCCGCTGGTCTATAACAGCGGAATCACGCCCGCGGAGAACCTGAAGGACAAGGCCCGTCTGGCCACTGCCGGCGGAGAGGCCGAAAAGGTGGGAGAACGGATCTCGCAACGTTTCATTTCCAACTGGCAGACGGAGAGTTTCAGTTTCTATTATTACGACGATTCCCATTCGGAACAATGGATCGATGCCATCGCATCTACGATGGATGGGAAATTTGCCGCCGCCATAGATGCCTGGGCCCCTTTCCTGCAGGGGAACGACGACCGTCAGCGGGCCTGTGCCTGCTATAATATGGCGCTGGCTTTCTATATGATGGGGGACACGGGCCTCTCTGCCCGCTGGCTGGAGAACGCCAACAACCTTTATCCGGACCTGGTCCTTATTCCGGGCCTTCAGAGACGGATAGAAGCCCGCATGGAGAATTCCGACAAATCCCAATAAATTGGTATTGCAAAAGTGCCCGATTATCAGTAAATTTGTAGACTTGAAAATTAATATATAACAATTCAAAATATCGCTAATTTTATCATGGCAAACATCAATCTCCGCAAGTACGGCATCAAAGGTGTGAAGGAAATCCTTTACAACCCCACGTACGAGGTTCTTTACAACGAAGAGACCAAGCCCGGTCTCGAGGGTTTTGACAAAGGTCAGGTAACCGAGCTCGGCGCCATCAACGTGATGACGGGCATCTACACCGGCCGTTCTCCCAAAGACAAGTACATCGTGTACGACAACACCACCAAGGAAGGCAAGAAGGGTGAAATCTGGTGGGACAGCGAGGAGTACCACAACGACAACCACAAGATGAGCGTGGCAACCTGGAAGGCTGTCAAGAAACTGGCCCAGGAGCAGCTCAGCGGCAAGCGCCTCTTCGTGGTGGACGGTTTCTGCGGCACCCACAAGGACACCCGTATGAAGGTCCGTTTCATTATGGAGGTTGCCTGGCAGGCCCACTTCGTCACCAATATGTTCCTGCGTCCCCAGAACCAGAAGGACTTCGACCAGGAGCCGGACTTCGTGGTTTACTGCGCTTCCAAGGCCAAGGTGGACAACTACAAGGAGCTGGGTCTGCGCAGCGACACCTGCGTGGCCTTCAACGTCACCTCCCGCGAGCAGGTCATCCTCAACACCTGGTACGGTGGCGAGATGAAGAAGGGTATGTTCTCCATGATGAACTACTACCTGCCCCTGAAGGGTATCGCCGCCATGCACTGCTCGGCCAATACGGATATGAACGGTGAGAACACCGCCATCTTCTTCGGCCTCTCCGGCACCGGCAAGACCACCCTTTCCACGGATCCGAAGCGCCTGCTCATCGGCGACGACGAGCACGGCTGGGACAACAAGGGCGTGTTCAACTTCGAAGGCGGCTGCTACGCCAAGGTCATCAAGCTGGACAAGGAATCCGAACCCGATATCTACAACGCCATCCGCAGGGACGCCCTCCTGGAGAACGTAACCGTGGACGCTTCCGGCAAGATTGACTTCAACGACAAGAGCGTCACGGAGAATACCCGCGTGAGCTATCCTATCTATCACATCGAGAAGATCGTCCGTCCCGTTTCCCACGGTCCGGCAGCCAAGCAGGTCATCTTCCTTTCTGCCGATGCCTTCGGCGTACTGCCTCCCGTGAGCATCCTCACTCCTGAGCAGACCAAGTACTACTTCCTCTCCGGCTTCACCGCCAAGCTCGCCGGTACGGAACGTGGTATTACCGAACCCACCCCCACCTTCTCCGCCTGCTTCGGCCAGGCCTTCCTTGAGCTGCATCCCACCAAGTATGCTGAGGAACTGGTTAAGAAGATGAAGAAGAGCGGCGCCAAGGCCTATCTGGTGAACACCGGCTGGAACGGTACCGGCAAGCGTATCTCCATCCGCGACACCCGCGGCATCATCGACGCCATCCTCAACGGCAGCATCGACAAGGCCCCTACCAAGAACATCCCTTACTTCAACTTCGAAGTGCCCACCAAGCTGGAAGGTGTGGATACCGGTATCCTGGATCCCCGCGACACCTACAAGAACCCCGCCGAGTGGGAGGAGAAGGCAAAAGACCTGGCCGGTCGCTTCGTCAAGAACTTCCACAAGTACGAGAGCAACCGCGCCGGCAAGGCCCTGGTAAAGGCTGGTCCTAAATTATAATCGACTTCGCCGAATAATTTAGAGGAGACATCGACCGATGTCTCCTCTCTTTTGTTTACGTTACCCTCTCCCCAAACCCCTCTCCTCGGGAGAGGGGCTGGCGACAGAAGTCGCCTGTTCGCTTCGCTCAGTTATTCTCTCATTCGTCGGAGATAACCAAACCGTCGTAAGCTGGTTGGACATGGGCGGGAAGCTGCTTGCAAAACTCTTTGTGCCGGGGGAAGGCGTGGCTTAGGTGGGTGAGCCAGGTATGCCGGGCGCCAATCCGGTCGGCCAGCTCCAGTGCCTGGTCCAGGGAGAAATGCGAATGATGGGGATGATACCCCACGGTATTTAGCGTCACGTGCTCCAGGCCTTCCAGTTTGGCAAACTCGCTTTCCGGCAGGGAACTCATGTCCGTGATATAGGCTATGTTGCCAAAGCGGAAACCCAGTACGGGGAGCTGGTCGTGATAGCCCCGGATGGGGATTACGTTGGGGAGTTCATGGGAAGCCTCCAGGATAGCGTTGTCGGAGGGCTTGAGGCTGCCGTCGGGCTGCCGGTAGAAATAGCCGATATCGTGCACCCATTCCAGTTCTCCGGTACCTTCCAGGGAATCTACCCGGAACGGGCGGTCATCTATCAGATGCACGTGCCATTCGGGAGCGCCGGGATACTTGTGCTCTGCAAAGGCGTATGCGTAGTCGTTCTGAAGGGATTTCAGGACCCGGGGCTCGCAATAGATCTCCACGGCCTTTTTGTCAATATAATTAAAGGAACGGACATCGTCCAGTCCGCCCGTATGGTCCTTGTGGTTGTGCGTGAGCAGGATGGCGTCCAGGTGCCGCACCCCGTGGGCCAGCATCTGCGAGCGGAAGTCCGGACCTGCATCTATCAGGATCTGCAGTCCCTCATGTTCCGCCAGCGCTGCCGCCCGGAACCGCTTGTCCCTGGCATCGGCACTTTTGCACACGGCGCACTGGCAGGCGATGATGGGCACTCCCTGCGACGTTCCCGTCCCTAAAAATGTCAGCTTCGTCATATCAAACTCCAACAGTAAGGTTTTTCATACAATACCTTACTGTCATATTAAATAATTATATCTTCAATGGTATTGAACTTATCGGGATCGGAGGGCTGTTCCACACGGATGTAATTGCCGGTGTAGCCGCCCATGAGGCCGTTTTTCACCGAGGATTCCCACAGGACCTTTTCCCGAAGGCCTTTGTTGGCGGCCACGAAACTGCTGTGGAGCTCTTCGCAAAGGGCTTCCAGACGGGCCACGCGTTCCGTTTTGACGCTGTCCTGCACCTGGTCCTTCCATTCGGCCGCCCGGGTACCGGGCCGGCGGGAGTAGGGGAATACGTGGATGAAGGCCGGCCGGATGCGCTCCTTCAGGAAAGTGTACGTTTCCTGGAACAGTTCCTCGGTTTCGCCGGGAAGGCCCACGATTACATCTATGCCGAAGAAAACCAGCGGCTCCCCGGGGCGTTCCATCGCCTGGCGGATATAGTCTATGCGGGAAGCGAAGAGGGCGGTGTCGTAACGCCGGCCTACGCGTTTGAGCAGGGTGTCACTGCCGCTTTGCAGCGGAATATGGAAGTGTCGCTGGAATTTGGTCCCGGAGGCAATCCAGTCCACGATTTCCGGAGTGATAAGGTTGGGCTCGATGGAGGAAATACGGTATCGCTCAATACCTTCCACTTCGTTCAGGGCCTTGAGCAGGTCCAGGAAACGCTCTCCGGTAGTGCGGCCGAAGTCGCCGGTATTCACGCCCGTGAGCACCACTTCCTTGATCCCCTGAGCCGCAATCTCCCGGGCCTGTTTCACTGCCTCGCAGATGGGAATATTACGGCTCCTGCCCCGGGCATACGGTACGGTGCAATAGGCACAGAAGTTATCGCAACCATCCTGCACTTTCAAAAAGCTCCTGGTCCTTTCCCCACTGCTATAGGCTCCGAATACATCAGATTTCTCGACTACGCTAGAAATGATATGTGTAGTGGAGGAAGGCATAGGTTCTGAAACCTCTGGCCACCCCCGGCCGGATAAGGGGGAGGGGCCCACAGCTGATGCTCGGAGAGCATCGCGAGGTGGGAGGGGCCGTAGCGAAGCGGAGGCGGTTTCAGAGCCTATGCCTTCCGCAACGACAGGGAGGATTTGTTTCTTTTCATTGGCGCCGAAAACTTTCCAGACACCTTCTATGGCCTGAAGCTGCTCTCTGCGCAGCTCTGCATAGCAGCCGGTAACTGCGATCCGGGCCTCCGGAGCGGTTTTGTGGGCGCGGCGGATGAGGTTCCGGGACTTCTTTTCGGCCGTTTCCGTAACAGCGCAGGTGTTTATGAGGTAGACATCGGCCTGTTGCGTCCAGGGCACCACCTCCCAGCCGGCGGCCAGGAAGCCCCGCTCGTAGGTGGAGGTCTCTGCATAATTGAGTTTGCAGCCCAGGGTGGTGAAAGCTATTTTCATGACAGGAAGAGAAAGACGCAGGGGCGTTTGCCGATGACGGGCACCTCCCGTTTCCATTCGGCCACGGTACGGGTGCGGATGAACTGGTCCGGACAGGTGATGTTGGCCGCGATGCACAGGCGGGTGCGGGGGCTCAGGCACTGCAGCATATCGGCCAGGAGGGCGTCGTTGCGGTACGGCGTCTCAATGAGGATCTGGGTCTGGCGGGCACTGGCCGAGCGTTTCTCCAGCGCATGGAGGGCCGTGCGGCGCTCTTCCGTCTTGGCCGGGATGTATCCGGCGAAGGCAAAGGACTGTCCGTTGAGTCCGGAGGCCATGAGGGCGAGCATCAGGGAAGAGGGGCCCACGAAGGGAACCACCTCTATATCATGCCGATGGCAGAGGGCCACCAGCAGGGCGCCCGGATCCGCTACGGCGGGAAGGCCGGCCTCCGAGATGAGGCCTACGTTGCGTCCGTCCCGGAACAGTTGCAGGTACTTTTCCACCTGGTCGGGAGCCGTATGTTCGTTCAGTTCGTGGAATTCCAGTTCCTGGATGTGACCCTTGAGCCCCGCTGCCGACAGGTATCGCCGGGCGGTGCGGACTTCTTCCACCACAAAGCAGTCCAGCTGCGGGAGGAAGGACAGCACCGGGGCGGGAATAACCTCGGAGGGGTCTCCATCACCCAGGGGGGCGGGTATCAGATATAGTTTACCGTAAGTCATTTCTGGGGGTTGCATGGCCGGTGGAATCTATTTGCAGGACAACCTGCCTGGGGCTGAAGCCTTCCTGCGGCTGCTCCCTGTCCGGTCTGGGCTGGATGCGGAAGATCCGCTGGAACAGCTGGCGGAAAGAACTGAACTCCCGCTGGAAGGCAATGCCGGCGCCGTTACGCTGGCTGTTGTCCAGGTAGGAGGTGAACTCATCGGCCGAATGGGAGAAAAGGTTGGCGCGGAGCGATCCGCTCTTGTTAAGCTTGATTTCAATGTCCAGGTCTCCCGCCACTTCCGAAGTGGAGGCGCCGTACAGTTTCTTGTTTCCCACGGAGCCGTTAACAATCACACGGTTGTTGAACAGCTGGGTGGAAAGGGCCACGTCGAAGATGTTGGTGCCGGAATTGGTGGCCTGGTAGTTGAGACCCAGGTCCAGCGGGATGTCCAGTTTCTGGAAAATGTTGTTGATCTGTCCTGCCATGATACCGGTGACATTGGAAAAGAGCATCTCCGATCCGTTGGTGGTGATGCCGGATTCTTCCGAAGGGAGGAAACCGCCGGCCAGGAGCAGATACAGGAACTGTTTCTGTACCTTGTCTTCCGTGTTGAGGGCGGCGTCCACCTGGGCCTGGGTGGTGGGGTCCAGATCCGGGACATCGATGGAGAACTGGATTTGCGGGTTACGCAGCTTGTCGGTGAGGCTTATGCCGCATTCCACGTTGCGCCGGCTTACGGCGTTCTCATCGGAAATGAGGTTGGCCAGGCTGGCTTTGGTGGTGTAGAGACCGTTAACGTTCAATTCCGTATCCCAGAGGTCTCCGTAGAAGCGTACCCAGCTGCCATCCTGGATGGTGAAGTCCCTGCTTACCAGGTTCAGGGCCGAGAAGTGGAAACTGCCCTGGCTCAGCTGATAGTTGCCGTTGAGGGTGAGGGAAGAGGTGGAACTCTGGCTGTCTATCTCTACCATACCGGTACCGCTGGCCTTGAGCGAATTCTCGTCGCTAAGGTCTATATACACCACCACGTCCTGGGAGGGCCGGACGGAGAGGCGGATGCTTGTGTTGCCCTGGGAGCGGGCCGATTGGGTGCTGGTAGCCATCATCTGCTCGTACGGGTCCAGCACAACTTCTTCCTGCGGCTCCACGAAAGTGAGCATCTGGGAACTGCGGCTGGAACTGGAACCGCCGATGAGCAGGTGCAGGTTTCCTTCCCGCACCGTGGAGGCGTTTATGTTCAGGTTCAGGTCCGGCGACCAGCCGGTTACATCGGCCGTTCCGCTGGCGTAGAGGTCTCCGTACAGGAGGGAATTCATGCCCCTCTTCAGTTCAAGGACCTTCATCCGGTTGATGCGCACATGTACGTCCAGGCCGTAATTGCTGAATCCGTCCAGCAGGACGCTGCCGCGGATGGTGCCGATGCCTTCTTCCCTGTCCCTGATCCGGACGTTCGTGAAATGCAGGCCCTTGTCGTCCAAATCCAGGCTGCCGGATACTTGATAGGGCACCTGGCTGTAGTCCAGGGTTATCCGGCCGTCGTCTATACGCAGGTCTTCGCTGGAAAGCTGGAGATTCTTCAGCGGGCCCTGCACCCGGATCCTACCGCTTAGTCCGCCGCCAAAATCCGAGAAGGCCGATGCCAGGATGGGAGCCGCGTATTCCAGGTTCAGCCCGTCCAGGGTGGCCTGGGCATTGAGTTCTGCGGTGGAAGGCTTGAGGAAACCGTCCACGTCCAAGGTCCTCTTCCCGTCCAGGTTGTTGCTCACAAGAAAATCGAAGCGGTCTTCCGCCTCATTCCTGTGGCTGTCTATCTTCACCTGTCCCAGGCGTCTCCCGGAAACCAGGGTGGAGTCGCAAGTGATTCCGGCTACCAGTCCCACGGCAGGGCTGGAAGGAGAGATGATCATGGCGCTGCCTGTGGCCAGGCCCTGTATGGGGGGAATATTGCTTGCAGGATTGTTCAGAAAGGCCAGGTTGAATTTCTCCATCCGGACAGTAAGGGTATCCGGCCGCTGGGCGGAGAATCCCCCGTCTACCAGCAGGGTCTCGTCTTCGTGACGGGCCAGCAGGCTGGAAATCTTCCAGTCTCCGTCTTTGAACAGGATGTTGTCCGATGAGATACCCCATCCTTCGCCTTCGTAATAAATGTTGGAGGGGAGAGCCTGGGCATTCACCGCAAGTTTCCCGTCCTCCCGGGAGAGGTCGGCCCCCAGGATGAGTTCCGCGCGTGTTTCCGCCTCTGTTTCGTTGTCGAAGGAGTAGGATACGCCCAGGTGGTCGTCATTGGCGAAGAGGGTGAGCCGGTTCCCCTTGAGTTCCAGTCCGGAAAGGTAGAGGGACGGGCTCACAAGATCGGCCTGCAGGGACTGTCCGGCATTGTCGATGTTAAGGTTCACGTCCCGCAGGAACTTGTCCAGATAGGCCAGGCGGCCGGAGGTGAGCCGTCCGCCCAGGGTCCCGTCCTTGTCCAGGCCCACGTGGAGCCGGGTGTTGTTTTCTATGTACAGTCCGGGCGCCACGAAGGAGAGCAGCTCCCGGGCATCCCTCACCATAACGTTCAGGTCATATTCGGTACCGTCCCAGGCATAGCCGGAGGGGGTTTCCAGCAGGGAGGGGAGCTCTTTGTCCAGTACCAGGTACCGGAGGTCGTTCAAAAAGCTTTGGATGGATTCCCCGCCGGAGAAATTGACATCCATGAAATCCGACTTCAGGTCTATCCGGTGCTGGTAATTGCCGGCCAGGGCGGAAGCGGTTATATCGCCGATTTCGTGAACGCCGCTGCCGTTTTCCAGGTTCAGGCCCCGGATCAGTAGATCGGCCTGGAAGTCCTGGCCCTTGCCCATGGAGAATTGGGAATCGGCCTGGAAACTGACGCGGGAGGTGCCGCGTTTGTCCAGGTTCAGGGCCTGCAGGTCGGCATATCCCAGGCTGAGGAGGAAACTGTAATGGTCTTTGTTGTCGCTGCCCGGCCTGCCGGTTCCCTGGAAGAGGAAGCCCAGGTTGGGATCGGCCGATACGATGCGTCCGTCGAAGGCACCGTTCCGGTAATAGCCGGAACCGGAGATGTTGCTGTACGTATAGTCCAGGGCATGCAGACGCGCAATCTGGAGGGTGTCAATCTGCAGCTGGGGACCGTTTTGGGCCAGGGTGGCATTGAGACGGGAATCCAGGCTCACCGCTCCCAGCGCGTCTATGCCCAGGATGCGGCCCAGATCCAGTTCACGGGTCTTGAGCCTTCCGTCCATGCCGATATCCTTCTGGCTGTCCACCGCATTAAAGAGCACCAGATCCACCAGGGCCTCTCCGTTCCCCGTGGCGGCGCTTCCCTCAATGTCCAGGCTGTTGATGGGACCGCGGACGTTGCCGCTGAAGCTAAACTGCTGGCCTTTGGCAATATTGGAAAGGTCCAGATTGGTTCCGGGAGCCCAGGAATTCACGAAGGTGGAAAGGCCGGGCATGTCAAAGTCCAGGTCCTCTACCCGGAAGTCCAGGATGCAGTCCATGATTTCCGGGAGGCCTTTCATCCCGCCCTGTACCTGGGCCGTGAAGTTGGCATCGGCATCCTGCACCGTGATATCCTGCAGGTTGAAATCGTTTACCGTGCCGTTGAACTTGCCCTGCAGGTAACCGCGGAAATTGGTTCCCTTGGGGAGGGGGCCGAAGTGGCCGATGGTTTCCATGGAGACCAGCGTGCCCCGTTCTATCTCCGCCTCTATCCGGATTTTGTTCACGAAATCCCCATACTGGTCCAGCGGACCGTCCAGCAGCAGCTTCCTGGCAAGGACATGGGTGTCTTTCTCCCGCAGTTCCAGGTTTGTCATGAGGGCCTGTCCGTTGCCCACTTTAACTTTTGCCGAGGCTTTCTCAATGATCAGCCCTGTTTCGTTTTCTCCCAGCCGGAGGTTCTCCACCGTTCCGGAGATAATGTTGTGGGAGTAGCGGAGGTCCTTTGCCTTGAGGGTGCTCACCCACGCGTCCAGGTTGTTCCAGTCAATGGTCCCTTCTTCGTAGGTGCTGCCTTCCGCTTCACTCACCGGATTCAGGAGGCGGAAACGTAAATCGCTCAATTCCACATCCTTGGCATCGAAGAGGTTGCCCAGGTCCTTGCTTTCCTGGTCCGGATTGTCTTCAATGCGGAAGATGCGCTGGATGTTGGTGGTTGTATAATGGGGGCGCTCCGTGGGTTCTATGACCAGGTTGAAGGTGACGCCCTGCGCCGTGAGGCGGCTCACATGGATGCCTTCATGGGAGAAAAGACCGCGGATGCTGAATTTGGCGGAGAGATGCCTGAGCTGGGCCACCGTATCGGCCCGGTGGTCCGCGGCGGCCGGGTCCGTGACCAGGACATCCTTGAGAATAAGGGTTTCAAAAGGCTTGAAACTCACTTCGCTGAAGGAGATGTCCGCATCCATGCTGTCCTGGAATCGCTGCACCACCATCTTGCCGATGAGGGACTGGATCTTGGGGGACTGTATGGCGACAAGGGCACCCAGTAACAGCAGAAATACCGTTACCAACGTCCACCCCAACACTTTGAAGGATATCTTGAGCCCCTTTTTCATCAGTTTACAAAAATAAGAAGAATTTTTGTAAAATGGAGGGCTTATATCCGCTTAATACGAGACTAGGAACGGGATCCCAGGTATAGCAGCACCATGCTGAGCAGCAGCAGTACCAGGTCCAGGGCTTTGGATTTGAGGTTTTTCTCCTTCAGCAGCAGGGCACCGATGGCGAAACTCACCAGGACGCTGCCGCGGCGGATCATGGACACCACGGAGATGAGGGCGTCGGGCTTGGAGAGGGCCTGCATATAGAGGAAATCGGCCCCGCAGAGGAAAAGGCTGATGAAAGGGATGGCCGGACTCCAGTGGAAAGGAGTGCCTTTCCGCCGGCGGGGCCACCAGAGGAAGGCGGCTATTACAAGCATGATAAGTGCCTGATACAGAGAATACCAGCTTAGTACCTGCATCCGGTCAAGCCCCAGCTGGGAAGGGGACATGAGGTACTTGTCATACAGGCCGCTGAATGAACCCAGCAAGACAGCCAGGATGAGGCAGAGGATCCACTTGTTTCCCCGCTTATAACCCTCTTTCACCCCGCTCAGGCGCATCAGGAAATAGGCGATGATGGCCAGGGCCACACCGGCCCATTGGAGTGGGTTGAGCCTCTCGCCGAACAGGAAGATGGCTCCCACCAGCACCAGGACGGGACGCGTGGCATTCACAGGCCCCACGATGGTGAGCGGAAGCTGCTTCATGGCAACGTAGCCCGCCATCCAGGAGGACAGCACCAGGGCGCTCTTGGCTATGATGTATTTTTGCGCAGCCCAGTCTCCAAACCCCGTTTTGAACAGCCAGGGAGAAAAGAGGACCGTACTGATGAGCGTATTGATAAGCAGGACGGGAATGACGGCATTGTCCTTGAGGGCAATCTTCTTGAAGGAATCATATCCGCCCAGCAGGACGGCCGATCCGAATGCCAGGAGCCACCACATACTTTAAAAATCGGCCATCCGGGAAACGGGGGCCACGTCCAGCGGAGTGCGGACGCCGGCCTTGTACTGGAACCAGCCGGCGATGGCTATCATGGCGGCGTTGTCCGTAGTGAATCTGCGCTCCGGAAGATAGGTGTTCCAGTGACGCTTAAGTCCTTCGGCTTCAATTCTTTCCCTGAGCCCGCTGTTGGCGCTTACCCCGCCGCCGATAGTCACTTCCCGGATACGGGTCTCCTTGGCCGCGCGGATGAGTTTCTTGAGGAGGATGTCGATGAGCGTTTTCTGGAAACTGGCGCAGAGGTCTTCCTTGTTGTTTTCCAGGAAATCCGGGTCCAGGGCCAGCTGGTCCCGCACAAAGTACAGCAGGGAGGTCTTTACGCCGCTGAAGCTGTAATCCAGCCCGGGGATGTTGGGTTTGGCGAAATGGAAGCGTTCCGGATCTCCTTTCTTTGCCAGGGCGTCGATGACGGGACCGCCGGGATAGCCCAGGCCCAGCATCTTGGAGCATTTGTCAAAAGCTTCTCCCACCGCATCGTCTATGGTCTGGCCCAGGATCTCGTATTCCGTAGGGCTTACCACCTTCACAATCTGCGAGTTGCCGCCGGACACCAGCAGGCACAGGTACGGGAAGGAAGGTTCCCGCACCGGGACATCGGCCTGGCGGATGAAATTGGCCAGGATGTGGCCCTGGAGGTGATTCACCATCACCAGGGGGATATCCAGGGAGAGGGAAAGCGCCTTGGCGAAGGATGTTCCCACCAGCAGCGAACCCAGCAGACCCGGGCCGCGGGTGAAGGCGATGGCTGTAAGGTCTTTTCCCTCTACACCGGCTTTCCGCAGGGCCTCCGAGACCACCGGAACGATGTTCTGTTCGTGCGCCCGCGAGGCCAGCTCCGGCACCACGCCGCCGAAGTCCTTGTGTACTTGTTGCGATGCGATGACGTTGGACAGCAACACGCCGTCGCGGATGACAGCCGCCGAAGTGTCGTCGCAGGAAGATTCTATGCCCAGGATAATGTCTGCCATTGCGGGTGCAAAGTTAACACTTTTCTGCGCAATTGATGCCATCCAGGGCCGATGAAACGATGCCGCCGGCATATCCGGCACCTTCCCCGCAGGGATAGAGGCCGGGAACGTCCACATGTTCAAGCGTTTCCGGATCCCGGGGCAGCCTTATCGGCGAGGAGGTGCGGGATTCCACGCCCAGCAGCAGGGCGTCGTTGGTATAGTATCCGTGCATCTGGCGGTCCACCTGCGGGAAAGCGCGCCTGAGGCGCAGGGCTACGTGCTCCGGAAGCAGTTCGTGAAGGGGAGCGGAAAGAGCACCCGGATGATAGGACGTCCTGGGCAGGTCGGCCGATACGATACCCCGGCAGAAATCCTTCATCCGCTGCGCCGGAGCCTGGAGGGGATGCTTCCCGCCGTGGTCCTGGACATAGCGGTACATGGCCCTTTCCACGTCCCGCTGGAAATCCATCAGGGCGAAGGGCCCCTCATACTGCGCGGGCTGGTCGCCGGGTTCTATCTGCACCACCACGCCGGCATTGGCCCATTTGGAATTGCGGGCGGCGTTGGACATCCCGTTCAGGACCACGGTCCCGTCTTCCGTGGAGGAGGGGACCAGGATGCCGCCCGGGCACATACAGAAAGAGAAGACGCCGCGCTCTTCCACCTGCTGCACGAAGGCATATTCGGCGGTGGGCATAAACGGCTGATACTTACCGTGATAACGAATCTGGTTGATGAGCCACTGCGGGTGCTCCACCCGGACGCCCAGGGCAAAGCCCTTGGCCTCCAGGGCCCAGCCTTTCCGCTGGAAAAGCTCGTAGATGTCGCGGGCCGAATGGCCGGTAGCCAGGATTACTTTATCGGCCTTGTAAGCGACTGGTCCGCAATGCACTTCAAAGCCATCGGCCAGGCGGACGATGTCCGTTACCCGGCTGTCGAAATGATATTCCCCGCCGTGGTCTTCAATGCACTCCCGGATGTTTTTCACAATTTCCGGCAGGCGGTCCGTGCCGATATGCGGATGCGCATCGATGAGGATGTCCGGATGGGCCCCGAAAGCCACCAGCTGATGCAGGACCTCCCTTATATCACCCCGTTTGGAGGAACGGGTAAAGAGTTTTCCGTCGCTGAAAGCCCCGGCGCCGCCTTCTCCATAGCAATAATTGGAGTCCGGGTCAATGACGCCCTGGGTGGACAGCTTGGCCATATCCACTTTGCGGCGTTCCACGTCCTTGCCCCGTTCCAACACAATGGGTTTCAGGCCCTTCTGCAGGAGTTTCAGCGCAGCGAACATCCCGGCCGGCCCAGCGCCAATCACTATTATCGGCCGGGCCTGGTGCACATCCAGATAAGGCGCCACCTGATAGGGCTCATACGCTTCGCCCTCCCGGTATGCCTGCACGCGGTAACGGTACAGGATCTCCTGCCGGGCATCCACGCTCCGGCGCACCACTACCCATCGGCCCACCTTTTCCGGCTTTACGCCCAAGGCTTTTGCGGCCGCTTCCTTCAGCTCCGCATCGGTATGCTCCTTGCCAATCTTTTTGGCTATTTCGAATTCTTTCATGCTGCTATACCCCTACAGTTTCACAAGCGCCCGGCCGGCGCGGCCGTCCACGCAGACGGTGAGGGGCTTGTCCAGGCGGATATGGCGGAGGAATTCCGTTTCAAACTCGGCGGGAAGGGCGTCCAGGGGACTCAGGTCGAAGAAGTCGCCGTTGCGGGAATACGGGTCCACGTTCACATAACCTGCATTGAAGGAGGTGAGGTTCTGGAAGAAATGCGTTCCCTGGCTGGGATCCACGCGGAAGTCCGGCAGGCAGCACTCGATGAGGGCCTTGGTCTCCGAGATGTCGCTCCACGCCACCGGTACGCCCAGCGTGGGGATGCTGGAACCCCAGCGGCCATAGCCGATAAGGACATACTGGCGCCCTTCGGCCCTTAACCTGGCGTTCAGCGCCCGTAGTTCGGCGGCCATCTCTACGGTCTTCATCTTGTCAAACTTGTCGGCCTTAAGGTATACGATGTCTTGGATGTCCGGGATCCAGCCGGTGCCCAGGGCGCTCTCCGAACGGACCAGCGCGCCGGAGCAGTCAATCTCCCGCCAGTCCACTTCCGCCTGCAGGCTGTCGGAAGATATCGGCCTGATTTGCAGGGCGTTGAAGAGACCGGTTGAAAGTTCTGCGGCAAATTCTATCTCCACGCTGCAGTTCATTTCCGCAGTGCAGATTTCCAGCAGTTCCTGGACGATGGGCGCCAGCGGGAAAGTCCCGTAGCGGAGAACATGGGCGAAGGTTACAATCTTGGGACCCCGCGGGAAGGGGGAGTCCACGATACGCATATTCTCAAAGTCGTAGGTGGAAACGACCTTGGAGAAGCTCTGGAACTTTTCGCAGTCGGAAACGGGGACGCGTTCCAGGTTCACCGCGTCGTCTACGGAGGTCTTGAATCTTTCCGGCTGCAGGTTAAGCGCATACATCACCTGCTGGGTTTCCCGCATGGCCAGGTCCGGTGTGGAGGTCTGCAGCACATGCTTGGGATAGGCCGGAGAGAAGCGCAGCACCTGTTCGCCGTCCACCACCGCCTTGCCCAGGCCGTAAGCCACCTTGGCGATGCCTTCCTCGGCCTTTTCATAGCCGATGGGATAGAAGTTCACGCTGCGGGCCACGCCGGAGAGGGTGGGGAAGAAGAAGCCGCCGTCTTCCGCACCGCAGACTTCCTGCAGTACGATGGCCATCTTCTCTTCCGAAATCACATTGGCCGTGGCGGTGATATAGCCCTTGGAAGAGGCAAAATAGACGGAGGCGTAGACGCTCTTGATGGCTTTGGAGAGAAGCCGGAGTTCCTGGTCCTCGTTCTCCACCGCCGGAATCATGTAGGTGGAGTATACGCCTGCAAACGGCTGATAATAAGAGTCTTCCAGTTTGGAGGAGGAGCGGACGGCCAGCGGCGTACGCACCACGCGGATAAAGGCACGCAGCGCCTCGATAAGGTCTACAGGCAGGTTGGAAGAAACGAACTCGGACAGGATTTCCGCATCCGAGATGTCCGAATTGATCACATACTGGAGGCCGTTTTCCAGGATAAAGCGGTCGAAGTATTCCGTGGCAATCACCAGCGTCCGGGGGACCATCACGCGGACGTCTTCCCATTTGTCGTACAGCTTGTGCTTGTACAGGATGTTGTTCAGGAAAGCCAGGCCGCGGGCTTTGCCGCCCAGGGAGCCTTCGCCGAAACGGGAGAACCAGATGGTGTCGTTGTAGGTATTGGGGTCGAAGCGCGCCACAACACCCAGGCTTTGCCGAACGCGGTAGTTGTGGATGAGCGGAATGGCCATGGCGCGGAATTCGGCCGCGGTGGGCAGCCGGCTGCTCTTGATGGCGTTCCCTTCCTGGAAAATACCCCGGGCCAGCAGCCAGCGGGAAATGTAATTCTTGCTGCGAAGCTTGTCCAGCACCTTTTCCGGCAGGGTTTCCAGCACGTCTTCCACTTCCTGCAGGTCCCTGGCGCGGGCAATCTCCCTTCCGCGGTCGTTGGTGGCCACAAAGTCGCCGAAACCGAACTCCCGGCCGATATATTCGGCCAGTTCGTGGGTCAGGGTTTTGGAGCGCTTCATCAGGAAGCCGGCGTGCAGGCTTTCGGCCACCTCGTGCATGCTCTCCTGCGAACTCTGCATCAGGATGGGCATGCGGGGTTCGTCGCTGCGGATGAACCGGCACAGGTCCACGCCCGCATCCAGCTTTTCCGTGGAGGCCTTGTCTCCGCGGTGCAGGACGAAGCCGATATCGGAAATCACGCCCAGAAGATTCTCCTTATAGGTGTTGTAGAGATTCAGGGCGTCCTCGTAGTTGGTGGCCATGAGGATCTTGGGCCTGGCCCGCTTACGGAAGATCTGCTGCTCTTCGTTCAGTGCATCCAGGATGGCGGCGCTGTTCTGCTGGAGCACCAGTTTGTACAGAAGGGGCAGGTAAGTGGAGTAGTAGCGGACCGAATCTTCCACCAGCAGGATGCACTGCACGCCGCCCTCCAGGATGTCCGTTTGGGCGTTCATGCTGTCTTCCAGCAGTTTGATGATGGCGATGATGAGGTCCGTACTGCCGTTCCAGCAGAAGATATAGTCGATGGCGGAGCGGTCGTGCTCCTCCATCTGCCGGTAAACCTCCTTGGAGAAGGAGGTGAGGAGGATTATAGGGACATCGGCCCCGTATTCCTTCATCCTGTGGGAGAAGGTGAAGACATCCACCTCGCCCACGTTGTACATCGTGATGACCAGGTCCCAGCGTTCCCCGGCTTCGGCCATTTCCAGGGCCTCCTTTGTGGAGGCGGCACGCACGAACACCGGCGGGTTGCTAAGGTTCAGTTCCGCATATTCCCTGGCGATGCGGGCGTCCAGGCGTCCGTCCTCTTCCAGGGAGAAGTTGTCGTAGTTGTTGCAAACCAGCAGAATCCGGCGGATCCTTCTGGCCATCAGCGATGTAGCGTCGGTCATATATAGTTTTATACCAGTCCTTGGTCTGACATGGCGCCGGCCACCTTGATGAAACCGGCGATGTTGGCGCCTTTCACGTAGTTTACGGTGCCGTCTTCACGGGTTCCGTATTTCACGCAAGCGGCGTGGATGTCCTGCATGATGCGGCGGAGGTAATGGTCCACTTCCTCGGCCGTCCAGCTCTGGCGCATGGAGTTCTGGCTCATTTCCAGGCCGCTGGTGGCTACGCCGCCGGCGTTGGATGCCTTACCCGGGGAATACAGCAGGCCGGCGTCCTGGATAATCCGGATGGCTTCCGGGGTGGTGGGCATGTTGGCGCCTTCGGCCACGCACATGCAGCCGTTCTTCACCAGGGTCTCCGCATCGGCCTTCTCCAGCTCGTTCTGCGTGGCGCAGGGGAGGGCTATGTCGCAGGGGACCTTCCAGGGGCGCTCGTCGGGATAATAGGTGACGCCGGGGAATTTCTGGGCGTACTCCTTGATGCGGCCGCGGCGGATGTTCTTAAGCTCGAATACATAGGCCATCTTTTCCTCGTCCAGCCCGGCAGGGTCGTGGATAAAGCCGTTGGAGTCCGACAGGGTGACCACCTTGGCACCCAGGCGCATGGCCTTCTGGGCTGCATATTGGGCCACGTTGCCGGCGCCGGAGATGCACACGGTCTTGCCGTCGAAGCTTTCTCCGCGGGTGGAAAGCATCTGCTCCGTAAAATAGCACAGGCCATAGCCCGTGGCTTCCGGACGCAGCAGGGAACCGCCCCAGGCGAGGCCCTTACCGGTGAGGGTGCCGGAGAATTCGTCCCTCAGGCGCTTGTACTGGCCGAAAAGGTAGCCGATCTCACGGCCGCCCACGCCGATATCGCCAGCCGGTACGTCCGTATCGGGGCCGATGTGGCGGCAGAGTTCCGTCATGAAACTCTGGCAGAAACGCATCACTTCGTTGTCGGAATGGCCGCGGGGATAGAAGTCCGCTCCGCCTTTGGCGCCGCCCATCGGCAGCGTTGTAAGGGCGTTCTTGAAGGTTTGCTCGAAAGCGAGGAACTTCATGATGGAGAGGTTCACGCTGGCATGGAAGCGGATACCGCCCTTGTAAGGGCCGATGGCGCTGTTGCACTGCACCCGGTAGCCTTTGTTGATGTGGATTTCTCCGCGGTCGTCCATCCAGGGGACGCGGAACATGATAATGCGTTCCGGTTCCACGATCCGCTCCAGGATTTTCTGGTCCATCAGGTGGGGATAACTGGTGATGTAAGGGGCTACGCTTTCCACCACTTCGCGCACGGCCTGGTGGAATTCACGCTCACCGGGATTCCTGGCAATTACATCGCCCATGAATCCCTCTACATAGTTTTGGGTAAATTTGTCCATAAGTTCGAGGATAGATACACTACTAACTGGGCAAAGATAATAATTATTTTTAATAATTACAAGAGCTTATCCGGGATTACTATACGGCGGACATTGCAGCCCACGTAATTGCCGATAACGATGACAGGGTAGTACCAGAGGATGGCGGGACTCCATTTCCACGCCGCCACCAGATACACTACATCGGCGATGGAGTGGTAGAAGCCGCAGACGATGAACAGGGGCACGCCGAAGAGCACGGGCACCAGGCTGTTGGACTTGCGGTACAGCCACACGGAAAGGTCTATGATGAGGCCGCAGCCGATGGCCCTGAGAAAGCTTCTCCAGGGGCCCTGGGCCAGCCTGCCGTCCACTACCGCCTGCGCCCGTTCCTGGGGCTCTCCGCCGATGGAGACCACCAGGAGGCCGATAAGTATGCAGGCCAGAACGTTGAACAGCCAGATGAGGGTGAGGGCGCCGATATCCGTCATCACGCCGGCTTTCCCGGTGTACAGGAGGGACCCCGAAAGGACTACGCCCACCAGGCCGAAAGCAAAAATAACGGCGCCGGGAATCCCCCCCAGCGCCAGGAAACCATACGCACCCAGGCCGATAAGGATGCCGGCCAGCAGGGAGAGACGGTTGTCTTTGGACATAGATTCAGATTTTAGTTCACTTTACAAAAATAAGTAAAAAAAGCTTATCTTTGTAAGGTATGGTTCAGGAACTGGTTGGCAAATATATTTTTCTGGTCCAGACCTTCGTGGAGGCCGGGGACAGGGGATTGAGTCTGCAGGAGGTATCCCATAAGTGGGAGGACCGCTACGGGACGGAGTATCCGCGGCGCAGTTTCCTCAACCACCGGGCTGCCGTGGAGGAGATCTTCGGCATCGTGATCACCTGCGACCGTACCACCAACCGGTACAGGATCAATGAGGCGGAAAGCGCTGTGGACAAGCGAGAAGCGGTGGATTACCTCATCAACACCTTCACCGTGAACAGCCTCCTTACCCTGGGGAAGGAGCGCCTGAGCGGCCGGGTCTCCGTGGAGGACATCCCTTCCGGACAGCACTACCTTATTTCCATGATGCAGGCCCTGCTGGACAATGCGGAACTCCGCATAAAATACCGCAAGTACCTGAGTGAGGGGGAGGATGTACGCGTTATCCGGCCCTATGCCCTCAAGGAGTTTGAGAAGCGCTGGTATGTGGTAGCGTACAGCACGGAGCGGAAAGCGCTTCGGGTATATGCCCTGGACCGGATTACCGCCCTGGAACGTACCGGGGAGACATTCCGGATGCCTGCCGCTTTCCATGTGGACGATACCTTCGAAGCCAGTTTCGGCATCTATCTGCCGGAAGGGGAGAAGCCTTCCCTGGTTAAACTTAGGACCACCCTCCGGGAGGCTGCTTACCTGCAGGACCTGCCGCTGCACCCTTCGCAGCATCTGGTGAAACGGGAAGGGGACTCCTGCCTTTTTGCCCTCCGGGTCATTCCCAACCCGGATTTTGTGATGGAACTGCTCCGGCACGGGAACCGGCTGGAAGTGCTGGAACCGGAGAGCCTGCGCCTCACTGTAAAAGAAGAATTGGAAAAAGCATTGTTACAATATGAAACGTAAAACCATTATCCTGGCGATGGCGGTCATGGCCCTCGTCGCCTGTCAATCCAAAGAAATGAAGCCTCAGCAAGGTTACATCGGCCCGTCGGACATCCAGGTCCAGGACGGCATCATGACACCGGAAGCGCTCCTCTCCCTGGGACGTATCTCGGACCCTCAGCTTTCCCCGGACGGGAAAACCATCCTTTATGGCGTGAGCTATACGGATATCGCGGAAAACCGCAGTGTGCGCAACCTGTTCACCATTCCCGTGGAGGGCGGAGACCCCGTGCAGCTCACCATGGACGGGAAGAGCATCGCATCGGCCAAGTGGGCGCCGGACGGAAAGTCCATCTTCTTCCTGCAAGGCGGACAGCTGTACAAAGCCGCCTATAACGGAAAGCTGGGCAAACGGGAGCAGTTGACGGACGTGGCAAAGGGCATAGACGACTATTTGCTCTCTCCGGACGCCTCGCAGATAATCTACGTTTCCACCGTGCACAGTGCCGTGGAGGTGCCCTCGGACACGGATCCTTTGCTGGACAAGGCCGAGGCCTATGCCACCGAGGACCTGATGTACCGGCACTGGGACCACTGGCGCACGGACATCAACCACAGCTATGTGGCATCCCTGGGGAATGGCATCGTCCAGGAAGGGATGGATATCCTGGGCGGTCCCGACGTGCTCTTTGAACTGCCGAACGGCCCCTTCGGAGACGTGGCAGACCTGTGCTGGAGCCCCGACGGCCGCTACATCGCCTATTCCTGCAAGGCCCTCACAGGCAAGCAGTACGCTTTTTCCACCAACACCTGCATCTTCATCTACTGCCCGCTCACCGGGGAAACCACCCAGGTCACTTTCAAGGGCGGCTATGACACGCATCCCGTCTGGAGTCCGGACGGCAGCCGCCTGGCCTGGCTCTCCATGGAGCGGGACGGCTACGAGGCCGACAAGGTGCGCCTGATGGTGGCCGATGTGGAATATGCACCGGCAGGGGAGGGACAGGCCGGCAATCCCCGGGTGGATAATATCCGCGACCTCACCGCCTCTTTCAAGTATAACGCCGACGGCCCCGTATGGGCCGCCGATGGCAAGTCCATCTTTTTCGCCGCCCTTGCCGAAGGCCTCCAGGGCGTCTTCAACGTGGTGGTGGAGGCCGATGAACCCGCCATCTTCCGCCTTACGGCCGACAACCTCTGGTTCGACTTCGGCTCTCCTTTCGGCATCCTGCAGGACGGCACGCTCCTCACCACTTACGCTTCCATGGATTTCCCCACGGAACTGGCTGCGGTGAACGACAACGCCGTACGGCAGATCACCTTTGAGAACGAGCATATCCTCTCGCAGCTGGATAAGCACGAGACAGAGGCCCGGTATGTCAAGACCGTGGATGGGGAAGACATGCTCACCTGGGTATTGTTCCCGCCGCAGTTCGATCCCACCAAGGAGTATCCCGCCATCGAAATCTGCCTGGGAGGCCCCCAGGGCACGCTTTCGCAGGGCTGGAGCTATCGCTGGAACTATCTGCTCATGGCTCACCAGGGCTATGTGGTGGTGCTCCCGAACCGCCGTGGAACCACGGCCTTCGGCCAGCCTTGGTGCGAGGAGATCTCGGGCGACTATATCGGCCTGAACATGCAGGATTACCTTTCCGCCGCCAGGATGATCAAGGCCGAGCCTTATATCAGCGGCGTGGCGGCCTGCGGTGCTTCCTATGGCGGCTACAGCGTTTATTATCTGGCCGGTATCCACGGTGATATGTACGACTGCTTCATCGCCCATGCAGGTATTTTCAATGAGGAACACATGTACATGACCACCGAAGAGATGTGGTTCCCCAACTGGGACAACGGCGGCATTCCCATGGAATATGCCTATGCTCCGGACCAGACGGGCCCTGCCGGTGACGGTGTCACCTTCGGCGGTCTGCAGCAGGCCGGCTCCCCCTGGAGCAACAAGGCCGCTGCCGTACGCCATTACGCCAATTCCCCGCACAAACTGGTGCAGAACTGGCATACGCCCATCCTGTGCATCCACGGCGGTTCGGATTTCCGCGTCCCTTACGATGAAGGCATGGCCGCCTTCAACTCCGCCCAAATGATGGGCGTACCGTCCAAACTCATCGTATTCCCCAACGAGAATCACTGGATCCTGAAGCCGCAGAACGCCCTGTACTGGCACCGCTCGTACTTCGGCTGGCTGGAGCGTTGGATGAAATAAGTCCATCGGCTCGTCCACAAGACCATTTTCCCATCTTTCCGGTCCTGTCCACGGGCTATCGCCCGCCTGCAGGACCGGATTTCTGCATTTTTGGTCCTGAAAACGGGCTTTATATTAGGAAAAAAGTATCTTTGTATTTGAAGATGACGTAATCCATTATTTATAAAATGAAAAGAATCATTGCTTTATTCGCCCTGGCACTTTTGACTGCCACTGCCGCCTTCGCCCAGGAGGACATCTTTGCGGAAAAAACTGTCCAGCAGGAGGTTAAACCCTATAAGGTTTATTGTGAAATTGTATCTTACGTCAGAGGCCTTTTTTCCAACAAAACCAATGTGGAACTGGACTTCGGCCAGTATGCCAGCTGGTGGAGCGCAGACCGGCAGCTGGTGGATGAGAACGGGGATGCCATTTCCTTCAACTCCATGCTGGATGCGGCCAATTATATGGGCCGTAGAGGATGGAACCTGGAAGAATGCTATATTATCCAGAATTTCAACAAAGGAGACTCCGGGGATCCACAGTATCATTGGATTATGTCCAAGGAAATTACGGACCCTTCCCAGATAACAGAGGGTCTTCGAACCAAAGGCATGAACAAATACTAGGAGATCTGCGAGTAGTCCTTGGAGGCGTATTTGTCTTTTCTGAGTTCGGCTGCAAGGACTGCGTTCACGGGCTTTTCCAAGGCAGGGTCCTGGTCCAGGATGTGCTGGGCATAACCGCGGGCATCGGAGAGCAGGATGCCGTCCTTGGCCAGGGAAGCTATTTTGAGATCTACGGGCAGGCCGCTTTGCTGGGTGCCTTCCAGGTCTCCGGGGCCGCGCATCTTCATATCTTCCTCGGCCAGCTCGAAACCGTTTTCAGTGGCGCAGAGAAGGTCCAGCCGCTTTTGGCTTTCCTTGGACACTTTCGTGCCTTTCATCAGGATACAGAAGGACTTTTCGGCACCCCGGCCCACACGGCCGCGCAGCTGGTGGAGTTGGCTGAGGCCAAAGCGTTCGGCACTTTCGATGACCATTACGGAAGCATTGGGAACATCCACTCCCACCTCAATAACAGTGGTGGATACTAGTATGTTTGCCCGGCCAGCCGCAAAGGCATTCATATTGAAATCCTTCTCCTGCGGGGTCTGCTGTCCGTGGACGATGGCCACCTTGTACTGCGGCAGCGGGAAGGCCTTCACAATCTCCTCATATCCCAGCTGCAGGTTCTTGTAGTCCAGTTTTTCGCTCTCGAAGATGAGCGGATATACTATGAATGCCTGCCGTCCCTTGGCAATTTCCTCCCTTATGAAGTTGTGCATGGCGTGGCGCTTGTTTTCGCCCACGCAAAGCGTCTGGATGGGTTTTCGGCCCGGAGGCATCTCGTCAATCACGGATACGTCCAGGTCTCCATACAGGGTCATGGCCAGGGTGCGCGGAATGGGCGTTGCCGTCATTACCAGAACGTGCGGAGGGATACCGCCGGAGCCCTTGCTCCAGAGCCTCGCGCGCTGCTCCACGCCAAAGCGGTGCTGCTCATCCACCACGGCCAGCCCCAGCGCCTTGAACTTTACCGTATCTTCAATGAGCGCGTGCGTGCCGATAATGACGCCGATGGAGCCGTCCTCCAGTCCTGCGTGGATTTCCCGCCGGGCCGCGACCCCGGTATTGCCGGTGAGCAGGACCACCTTGACGCCGGTGGGCGCCAGGTATTTGGATACATTGGCAAAGTGTTGCTGGGCAAGCACTTCCGTAGGTGCCATCACGCAGGCCTGATAGCCGTTTCCCACCGCGATGAGGGCACTCAGCACAGCCACCATGGTTTTACCGGAACCCACGTCTCCCTGCAGCAACCGGTTCATCTGATGTCCGCTGCGCATATCTTCCCGTATTTCCCGGATCACCCGCTTCTGGGCTCCCGTAAGCTGATAAGGCAGCGCATTGTAGCAAGCATTGAAAGCATCTCCCACGGCCGGCATCTTAAGCCCAACCGCATTCCGGCTGCGGATGAACTTTTGTTTGAGCAGGGACAGCTGCAGCAGGAAAAGTTCTTCGAATTTAAGCCGGTAAGTGGCTTTGGCCAGGGCATCCTGGTCCACAGGGAAATGGATCTGCCTTAAGGCATACGTAAGCGGGACCAAGCCCTTCTCCCTTAAAATATAATCCGGAAGCGTCTCCTGCAAAGCGGGCAGAACACCATCCAGCGCCGTGCCGATGAGTTTCAGCATCACCTTCCCGGTGATGCCGGCGTTCTTGAGTTTTTCCGTGGAAGGATATACGCCCGTGAGTACGCCGAAGGTGCCGGTATCCGGCGCATCCACCTCCGGATGCACCATGTTCAGCCGGTTGCCAAAGACGGCCGGCTTACCGAAGAAAATGAAGGTGGAACCGGGCTGCAGCCGGCTGTGCATCCATTTTACGCCCTTGAAGAACACCATCTCCATTTCCCCGCTTTCATCGGCCACGATGGCCGATAAACGGGAAACCGCATTGTATTTGAGCTTTTCCGGTGGCAGTTCGGCCCCGTTCTTGGCAAAGAGACGGACTTTCATCACGGTTGCCCGCACCTGCACTTGTGCCAGATCCGGATGCACATCGGCAATCCTTACAATCCGGCTTCGGTCTATGTAGCGGAACGGATACAGCCGTAACAGATCGCCCACCGTAGCTATCTCCAGCTCGGTGCCCAGGAGCGCCGCCCGCTTGGGCCCCACTCCCGGCAAATACTGTATGGCAGTATCCATGGTCATCTCCCTGCAAATATACGGAATTTGAAGGTGTTTTCATAACGGCTTACCCTTCCAGCCCACCATCAGGACCAAATACGCAACAATCCGGTCCTGTGGGCGGGCGATAGCCCGTGCTCAGGACCGGAATCATGTGAAAATGGTCTTGCGAACGGGCGGTATTGTTATTTTCGCCGAAGTCCGTAGTCTTTGGACCTCAAGGTCTGGCAAATAACGTGTTCCGAAAGTTTGAGGACCCGGGACAGCAGCTTGGGGGGAAGATGGTATCGGCTGTCGGCCTGTACGGCAATCCTACATTTTTCATCGGCCGTTAGGGTATAGATTTCCTTTTGCGGAAACAATTGATTACAAAGCTGATTAACGATGTCTTTCACCTCTTCTTCCGACCACTGTATGGTTTCTCCCAGAGAGTCGGCAATGCGGACAATGGATTCGTAATCTTTTACTAGGCAGGTCATGAAATCCTTCACTGATGGAAAAAGACCCTGCACTTTGCCGATATTGACAAAGTTCTTGGGCAAAACGCCCAGGACAGGATGGATTTCCCATTCTGGCGGTAAGGGAGTCCGACTTCCAATCAATCGTTCGACTACTCTTACAGGCAAGTCCTTTACCTTTATCCCAACTAGAAACTGTGCCAATTGATTATAAAGGAGATAACCGGTTCCCCACATATGGCCGCAAGGAGTACAGACACCTTTTTCGTACTGGTTTCGGGCCAGATAAATAAGGAGACTCCGCATGGATTCTTTGTCTTCTATGGGAACCAGTTTGAACCAATAGTCATCCGGGAGGCAGGGTAATCCGGCCTCCTTCAGTTTTTTATTGATACGCTTACAAAGGAAATAGAAACATGTCAGACATTGTTTACCCGTTGCGCTTAGAACGATGTGAATGTGATTGGGCATGACCTCGAACGCATAAATCTGCACCCCGTATTTAAGGGTAAGGAGGGCTATTCCAGCTATGCAGAATGCGAATTGGCCGATGGTATGAAACAGTTTTCCCCCTTGCCATCCGTCTGTGCAAAGATGATAGTAGCCGTGAGGAAGGGAACGATAATCTTTTCTAAGTCTTTGAATCCTATCCATAAAACGACATTTTAAAAAACAAAAGTCGTCTTATGGCGCTGCTGCGCCAGCAAATATGCAAAAACTTATCCGTTTAAAAAATAGAACACGGCTCTTTATTTTTACACTACCCATAACCAGCCCGTCGTCAGGACCGTTTTTCCGCGCTTTTGGTCTTATCCAGGGGCTATCGCCCGTCCACAGGACCGAATCAATGTAATTCCGGTCCTGCAGGCAGGCCAAGGGAAAAAATGATTATCTTTGTCCCTATGAAACGAATCATTCCCATACTCCTTGTGCTGATAGTTGCCTGTTCCCGGCCGGATACCACACTCTTTGTCGGCACCTATTCCGACGGCTTTTATGCCCTGGACTTCACCAGCGGCGAGGTAATAGCCAAGGCCCCCATGCCCAATCCGTCTTTCCTGGCCATTGACGGGGACAAGGTCTATGCCGTGAGCGAGATGCCGGACGAATCGGCTTCCGTGTGGGCCTGGCGCTATGGCGGCAATGGGTTCGAACCAATGGGAAGCCAGCCTACCGGCCTGCCGGAACGGGGAGAAGATCCCTGTTATGTGGCCACCGACGGCCGTCTGTTGGCCGTGGCCAATTACAGCGGCGGCACCCTGGCGCTCTATAAACTAAAGGAAGATGGGAATATCGGCCCGCTGGACTCGCTTGTCGTTTCCGGGACAGGCGGTCCCGACATGAGCCGGCAGGAGACGCCGCACGTGCATTGCGCTACCTTCACACCCGATGGGAAGCACCTGTTTTTCAGCGAGTTCAGTGCCGATGCCATCGGTGCTCTGGATATTGCCGGCCGTAGTATTTCCAATTATCGGATCGCTGCAAGGCTTCCGGCCGATTTCGGCCCCCGACATCTCCTGTTCGATGCATCCGGAGAACACTTTTATGTGATTGGAGAACTCTCCGGCGATGTGGCTGTCTTCGATTATAAAAGCGGCTCCCTCACGCTCAGGCAGGTGATAAAGGCCGATAAGGTGGACGCCCGTGGTGCGGCCGATATCCACTTGAGCCCGGACGGAAAATTCCTCTATGCGAGCCTCCGCCTGCAGAATGACGGCATAGCCATTTTCGGGGTGGAAGCGGACGGAACGCTGAAAGAAGTGGGTTATCAGCACACCGGTCCTCATCCCCGTAACTTTACCATTACTAAGGATCTGGCCATCGTAGCCTGCCGGGACAGCGACGAGATAGAAATCTATAAACGGGATCCTTCAACAGGTCTTCTCACAGACACGGGCCGACGAATCACTCTCCCCAAGCCTGTCTTTGTATCATTACAAGAGGACTAATCCCGCCTGCCTTCAGGACCAAAATTGCAGAAATCCGGTCCTGTGGGTGGGCGATAGCCCGTGGACAGGACCGGAATATAAGAAAAACCGTCCTGGCGGTGGGCCGGGACGGTAAATGCCGAAAACAGCGTTGAGCCTATTCCAACTTGCCTTCCTGCAGGGTGTCGTACTGCAGGCGGTGGCGGAAGATATCGATGGCGGTGTAGATGGCGCTCATCATGGAACGGGGATCGGCCTCGTCCCTGCCGGCCATTTCGTAGGCCGTGCCGTGGTCCGGGGAAGTACGCACCACGGGCAGTCCGGCGGTGAAGTTCACTCCGTCGGCAAAGGCGATGGCCTTGAAGGGGGCCAGGCCCTGGTCGTGATACATGGCCAGCGTGGCGTCGAAGCGGCCGTAATTGCCCAGGCTGAAGAATCCGTCGGGGGAGTACGGCCCAAAGGCCTGGATGCCTTCCCGGGTGGCTTCCTGCACGGCGGGGAGGATGATACTCTGCTCTTCGTCGCCCAGCAGGCCGCCGTCTCCGCAGTGCGGATTCAGGCCCAGGACGGCGATCTTGGGATCCGGAATGCCGAAGTCCCGCTCCAGCGAAGCCTTCATGATGCGGAGCTTGCCCAGGATCTTTTCCTGGGTGATACTCCTGGGAACGTCCCTGAGGGGAATGTGACCGGTGACAACGCCCACCTTGAGCTGCTCGCTCACCATGATCATGGTAACGTCTTCCGTGCCGAACTCCTGCTGCAGGTATTCCGTGTGGCCGGTGTTGGAGAAGCCTTCCGCATTCATCGCCCGCTTGTTGATGGGAGCGGTGACCAGCACGTCTATCTGGCCGGCCTTGAGGTCCTTCACCGCAGCCTTAAGGGCCGATATGGCGCTCTTGGCGGCTTCCGGCGTGGACTGCCCCGGCTCTGCGTACACATTGTCCGGCAGGCAGTTCACCAGGTTGATTTTCCGCTGCTTTGCATCGGCCGCCGACGGAATTACATTGATGTCCAGCTGCTCGATGTTGTGCAGGGTTTTGCGGTAGAAGCCCATCAGTTTGGAAGACCCGTACACAACGGGTGTAAAGGAATCCAGGATCCGCGGATCTGCGAGGGACTTGATAATAACTTCGTATCCAATGCCGTTGCTGTCACCCTGAGTGATGCCGACGACCAGTTTAGGTAAGCTCATAACAGTGTTTGTTGTTCTTGTATGTATCCGGTATCCTCCGGGAGGTCCGGGGCATGGTATGCGGCGACGGCCAGTGCGTCGCAGCGTTCGTTTTCGGGGTGCCCGGCGTGCCCCTTGATCCAATGGAAGGCCACGCGGTGGCGGCTGTACGCTTCCATGAAACGCAGCCACAAGTCCACGTTTTTCTTCTTTTTGAATCCTGTCCGCTTCCAGTCCTCCAGCCAGCCTTCGTTGATGGCTTTTACAACATACGACGAATCGCTTACCACATGCACCTCCGCGTTATCCCAGCGGATCTGCTCCAGTCCCACGATGACGGCCAGCAGCTCCATCCGGTTGTTGGTGGTGCAGGCAAAGCCGCCGGAAAGCTCCTTTTCGTGCTTTCCGCAGCGGAGCACGATCCCGTAGCCTCCGGGCCCGGGGTTTCCGCTGGCGGCGCCATCCGTGTAAAGGTATATGGGCGGTCTTTCAGTAGACATAGACTTACAAATATAACAATAATTTTGCGGATGAAGGAGAAAAACGCTATTTTTGTGAATCATGAATATATTGGTTACAGGGGCTTGCGGACAGCTGGGAACAAGTATCCGGAAACTGGCGGAACGGCAGAAGACCAACCGTTTCATTTTCACGGACGTGGCTTCGCGTCCCGGCAGTGATATTGTGTATCTGGATATTACCAACCAGGATGCCGTACGCCTGCTCTGCGGGTCGGAGAAGGTGGACCTCATCGTAAACTGCGCCGGATATACCAATGTGGAGAAGGCCGAAGAGGATATGGCCCTTTGCAAGTTGCTCAATGCCGATGCTCCGGGTATCCTCGCCGCCGTGGCCGCAGAGCGCGGCGCAACCCTCATCCATATTTCTACGGATTACGTGTTCGGGGGCGATATCCCCATCCCGCTCAAGGAAAGCTTTCCCACCCAGCCTGCCGGCGTGTATGCCGCCACAAAGCTGCAGGGAGAAAAGGCCGTGCAGGACTCCGGCTGCAAATACCTCATTATCCGATCGGCCTGGCTGTACAGCGCCTACGGGAAGAATTTCCTCAAGACCATGCGGCAGCTCACGGCGGAGCGCCCGGAAGTGAAGGTGGTCTATGATCAGGTGGGGTCACCCACATGGGCGGGGGACCTGGCGGCGTTCCTCCTGCACGTTATCAACACCAGGCAGCTTGGCAAGACAGGCATTTATCATTATTCCAATGAGGGCGTCTGTTCCTGGTACGACTTTGCCTGCGCCATCCGGGACCTTTCCGGCACGCCGGGCAGGGTAGTGCCCTGTTACAGCAGGGATTTTCCCAGCAAGGTCCATCGGCCGGCCTATTCCGTATTGGACAAAGGCAAGGTGAAGGAAACTTTCGGCATCCGGGTGCCCCATTGGTACGCTTCCCTCAAGAAATGCCTAGAAGAAGATTTTTAAATTGGAGATTATGCAGTATTTGGATATAGCAAAACAGTGTGTCGCACAGAGCATCCGGGTGAAGGAAGCCCTGCTCTCCGATGAAGGGACCATGCAAACCATCGCCCAAGTGGCTCAGCTGTTGGTAGAAACGTATAAGAAAGGCAAGAAGAGCCTGTGGGCCGGGAATGGCGGGTCCGCGGCCGATGCCCAGCACATGGCGGCGGAACTGGTGAACAAGTTCAACCTGGACCGCCGCGGCCTTCCCGCCGCCGCCCTTACTGTAGATTCGTCCGTAGTTACGGCCATCGGCAACGATTATGGCTTCGACCAGCTTTTTGCCCGCCAGATAGATGCCATCGGAGAGGCGGGGGACGTTTTTGTGGGTATCTCCACCTCCGGGAATTCCCGGAACCTGGTGGAGGCGCTCAAGATGTGCCGGGAGAAGGGGCTTGTGAGCGTTGCCCTGGTGGGCGGAAAGCCCTGCAGGATGGATGATTACGACTATGTTATCCATGTCCCCTCGGAGGACACACCCCGCATTCAGGAGTGCCAGACGCTGGTAGGACATATCCTCTGTGACATTGTGGAACAAAGCTTCTTCGGCACTCTCAATTAAAATTTTTTAGAAATTCCGAAATATCTATGATATTCCCGGATTTTTTTGTAACTTTGCGCGGCATTTGAAAAAGCAATACTTTTAACAAACAATAAATTAACTCAAAAATTATGATCAGACTTGGTATTAACGGCTTTGGCCGTATCGGTCGTATGGTTTTCCGCGCCGCCGTGGAGAACTTCAACAAGGACATCGTTGTGGTCGGTATCAATGACCTCCTGGATCCGGACTATCTTGCTTACATGCTGAAGTACGACTCCGTGCATGGCGCTTTCAACCACGACATCAAGGTGGAAGGCAACTATCTCATCGTGGACGGCAACAAGATTCAGGTCTTCTGCGAGAAGGATCCCGCCAACATCACCTGGGGCGACCTCAAGGCCGACGTCGTTGTGGAGTCCACCGGTTTCTTCCTCACCGCCGAGCTGGCCGAGGCCCATATCAAGGCCGGTGCCAAGAAGGTGATCATGTCCGCTCCTTCCAAGGACGCCACTCCCATGTTCGTCTATGGTGTCAACCATAAGACCTATGCCGGTCAGAACATCATCTCCAACGCTTCCTGCACCACCAACTGCCTGGCCCCTATCACCAAGGTGCTCAACGACAACTTCGGTGTGGTCCGTGGCCTTATGACCACCGTGCACGCCGCTACCGCCACCCAGAAGACCGTTGACGGTCCTTCCAAGAAGGATTGGCGCGGTGGCCGCGGTATCCTGGAGAACATCATTCCTTCCTCCACCGGCGCCGCCAAGGCCGTGGGTAAGGTCCTCCCGGAACTGAACGGTAAGCTCACCGGTATGTCCCTGCGTGTTCCCACCTCCGACGTGTCCTTCGTGGACCTCACCTGCGAACTGGCCAAGGAAGCTTCCTACGAGGAGATCTGCGCCGCTATGAAGGCCGCTTCCGAGGGTGAACTCAAGGGTGTCCTGGGTTACACCAACGAGGCTGTCGTTTCCACCGACTTCCGCAACGACGCCCGCACTTCCATCTTCGATGAGAAGGCCGGTATCCAGCTGGACAAGACCTTCGTGAAGGTTTGCGCCTGGTACGACAACGAGTGGGGCTACAGCAACAAGGTCCTGGAAATGGCAAAAGTTATCATGAAATAAATTTCACGACAACTGTTTCCCATCAGGCGGTGGCATTGCCACCGCTTTTTTTGTTTTAACCCCCATAGCCCCCTGTCAGGGGGCATATTCGGCCTTCGGCCGGGCGGCAGAAGCCGCCTAGTCGCTTCGCTCCGGTAAGTACAATAACAAGTTGGGAAGATTCTATTTTATTATCGTTTTTTTTATTCTAACTTTGTAATCTATGAAGATTCTCATTTGCAACGACGACGGCTATAAGGCACGGGGCATCCACGTGCTGGCCAGGATTATGGATAAGTTCGGGGATGTGACCGTGGTCGCTCCCAAGTTTCACCAGAGCGCCACTTCCATGGCGGTTTCCCTGGGCGTTAAGCAGCTGGCGTACAAAGATCTCCCGGAAGAGGGTCCGGGCAAGTGGACCTATCTGGACGCAACGCCGGCTTCCTGCGTCAAGTTCGGCCTGGAATTCAAGTATGAAAACCGGGATCCGGACCTGGTGGTATGCGGCATCAATCACGGTACAAACGCTTCCACTGCAGCCAATTACAGTGGTACGCTGGGCGCTGCGGAAGAGGCTGTAATCAACGGGCGGAGGGCCATCGGCGTATCGCTGTGCGACTTCCGGCCGGATGCGGATTTCTCCGTGGTGGAGGCATTGCTGCCGGCCATTATGAAAAAGCTCATAGAGAACTGGCCGGAGGACTGTCCCGGGCTGTACTATAACATCAACTTCCCGGCCATGCCGCTGGAAGACATCAAGGGCGTGAAAGTGGCCCGTCAGGGGCATGGACATTGGATCAAGGAGTTCGAACCCTGGGACGAAAGCAGCCTGGGCGTACTCAACGACAGCTTCCTGTGGCAGCATTACCGCGTAACCCTGGAGGACGGGGAAAAGGCCGTCTTCATGAGGGGAACCTTTGTGAACGACGACGAGGATTCGGACACGGCCGACCATCTCCTGCTGGAGCAGGGCTGGATCACCATCGTGCCCTTCAATGCGGAGATGACGGACATGGCGGAGTATAAGCGCCTGGACCAGCTGTCATTCTAAGTTTTTATGCGATATTACATCATAGCCGGCGAAGCCTCCGGGGACCTGCATGGGAGCAACCTCATGAAGGGCCTCTATGCAGAGGATTCCCAGGCCGATATCCGTTTCTGGGGCGGCCCCATGATGGATGGGGTCTATCATGGGAAGCAGAAGGGGACCGGACTGGTGAAAGACTACCGGGAAGGCGCCGTGATGGGCCTCTGGGAAGTGCTCAAGAACGGTAACAGCCTGCTGCGCAATGTCCGTCGCTGCAAGGAGGACATCCTCTCGTGGAAGCCGGATGTGGTAATTCTCATAGATTATCCCGGTTTCAATTTCCGCATTGCCGAATTCGCCCACAAGGCCGGTTTCAAGGTCTATTATTATATAGCGCCCAAGGTTTGGGCCAGTCGGGAAGGCCGCATCCGCAAACTCAAGGCGTATGTGGACAAACTCTTCATAGTCTTTCCTTTTGAGAAGCCGTATTTCCAGGAAAAGGGAGTTCCCTTTGTCTATGCGGGGAACCCTCTGGTGGATGCCATTGACCAGAGCCCTGCCATGCAGGAGGGCCGCGCGGCTTTCCTTTCCCGCACCGGGGTGCCGGATAAGCCTTGGATCGCCCTCCTGGCCGGTTCACGGGGATTTGAGATCAGCCATATGATGCCCATACTCATGGACTTTGCCGACCGGTGGCACGGCCTCCATCCGGATTATCATTTCGTGGTGGCGGCCGCCCCGGAACGTACGCTGGAGGATTACAGCCAGTATCTGGGGGAGCGGGACTATGTGCATGTAGTCTTTGGAGAAACCTATGGGGCGCTCCGCAACGCAGAGGCGGCGGTCATCAATTCCGGAACGGCGTCGCTGGAAGCGGCGCTCATCGGCACGCCCCAGGTGGTCGGCTACAGGCTGAATCCCGTAAGCGCCGCCGTCATGCTAAAGATGATCAAGGTCAAATATGTTTCCCTGGCCAACCTCATCATTGACAGACCTGCATTCAGGGAACTGATTCAGAACGAACTCACTGCAAAGGCACTCATGGAAGAGATGGACCGCATAGTGGAAGATGCCGCCTATAGGGAAAGGATGCTTAAGGATTATGCCGATGTACGTGAGCAACTGGGCGGAGCAGGTGCATCCGCCGCCGTCGCCCGTTCCATGGTGGAATCGCTGACAGCCTAGTCCAGGCTTTCCAGTTCTACGCCGGGGAGGTCCCTAATCGTCTGGATGATCCCCATCGGGTAGTCCCTTTTCTTGATAAGGAGAGACAGTTCTGCCTTGTAATGGTCTCCCTGCCTGCTAAGGGAGCACTGGTTCACGCGTTTGCCCAGCTCCCGGAAGGCATTTTCCAGCGCTTCGGACTTATCGGCCGTCAAAACCACGCCCGTCTGCCTTTCCCCATACTTGAAGCTATAGAAATGCATGGCCTCCATGCAGCCCATGAGCATCACGGCGCAGAGGATGGCCAGCTCATAGAGGCCGGAACCCAGGGCCAGGCCGATGGCGCCGGTGACCCAGATGCCTGCAGCGGTGGTAAGGCCCACCACATGCTTGTTTTTCATGATGATACCGCCGCCCAGGAAACCCAGGCCTCCCACCACGCCGGCGGCGATACGGGCGGCATCGAACTTGTCGGAACCGGCAAAGCCATACTGCGAAATGATCATAAACAGGCAGGCGCCCAGCGCTACCAGGACATGGGTGCGGACTCCGGCGCCCTTGCCCCGGAATTCCCGTTCATAGCCGATGGCCCCGCCGATTGCGCCGGCCGACAGCAAACGGATAATGAGTTCTAACTCAAGTGTCATATTTTTAAGGATGCTTTTGTTTTGTCTATGGCGTCCAGGACTTTGTCGCACCAGGCGTCAAACTCCGGGTCCGGAACCTGCAATTCCGGATGGGAGAGGATATGGTCCAGGGTACGGGCAACCCCTTCCTCGAAGCGGACGGTGGCCTGGAAGCCCGGAACTGCCTGCTTTAGCTTGCTGTTGTCAAAGAGGACCGTCCACGCTTTGTCTCCCAGCAGGCCGCCCCGGAAGTCGTACGGGCCGATTTCGGAGAGGAATTCCGAGGAAACGTGGCAGGCCTTGAGCTCTACCCCCAGCTTATCGGCAATCACCTGATAGATCTGGTTCCAGCTGAGCGTTTCGTCGGATGTGATCTGGAAGACGTTGCCCAAGGCATGCGGATTGCCCATGAGGCCGATAAAGCCCTTGGCAAAATCCGAATTGTGGGTGAGCGTCCACTGCGAGGTACCGTCTCCGTGAATGATTACGCGTTTGCCGTCCAGCATCCGCCGGATTACCTGCCAGGAGCCCTTGTCTCCGTGGACACCCAGGGGAACGGAACGCTCGTCATAGGTATGGCTGGGGCGGATGAGGGTTACAGGGAAACCCTCCTGGCGGTATTTCTCCATGAGAAAGGCCTCGCAGGCAATCTTGTTGCGGGAATACTCCCAGTAGGGATTGGCCATGGGCGTCCCTTCCGTGATGAACGGGCTGGTAGCGGGTTTCTGATAGGCCGATGCGGAACTGATGTACATATAATGCCGGGTCTTCCCCCGGAACAGGCGCCAGTCCCTTTCCACCTGGGCGGGTACGAAGCCGATGAAATCGCACACGCAGTCCCAGAAAGTACCTTCCAGGAGGCTGGCAACGCGTTTTTCGTCTTCAATATCGGCCTGGATCACTTTCACGCCGGCGGGCACGGCAGCATTGCGGGAGCCTCGGTTCAGCAGGGTGAGGTCCCATTTTCCTCCCGAGGAGAGGGCGGCGGTGATGGCGCTGCTGATGGTGCCGGTGCCGCCGATGAACAAAGCTTTGGGTTTCATAACAGTCCGTTTTGCGTTTCTTACAAAGATAATAAAAAAAAGAAAACCTTCCACGGCGACTCCGGGCGAAACGAAAGTTCTGATTGATGAGACGTATTTTTGCACTTTCCGGGTTTTATAAATGATAAAAAACTATATCTTTGTAAGAATGAAACGTACGTGTTTATCCATTCTTCTTTTCCTTACCTTGTCCTTTCCCTGTTTCAGGGCGCAGGCACAGGTCCCGGACGAGTTGGAGGTCTTCCAGCGCTCATCCGGGAACCATTCCGTCCTTTTCCGGGGGAAGCAGGCTACCAAGATCTTTTTTCCGGCCAATGGAAATCCCTATTGGGAACAGCCGGAATTCCAGTCGGGTGATGTCGTCTTTGAAGGGAACCTTTACCGGGATGTCTTCCTGAATATCGACGCCCGGGAGCAGCGCGTGCTGGTGACGAAGGTCCTCGGCCTGATGGCCGTCGCGCTCCCTCCTTCCCTCACGCCGTCCCTTACCATCGGGGAGCGCCATTTTGTGGGTTACGGCCCCGGAGAGGCGTTGGCGGAGGGCTTCTATGAAGTTTTCGGCACGGGACCGGAGCAGGTTTACAAGCACGTAGAGAAAGTTCTGAACGAATCGGTCAATGACGTTAACGGAAGGGAAATAGGCTATTACGACGTTAATTATCGCTCCGATGTCTATCGTTTTTTCGCTCTTCGGACCAGCTATTATTTCCGGGACGCGGATGGGGAGTTCTCGCGTATCAGAAGCCGGGGCTCGCTCCTTCGCAAGTTCCCCTCCGCCAAGCGGAAAGAAATCCGCAGGGCGGTGAAAGCCGCCGGTATCGGCCGGTCCAA